>OMAM01000044.1_pt1 | contig 100026 bp, 93 predicted proteins | sample 1644621 | NCBI WGS metagenome assembly OMAM01 (sample SAMEA103958120, study PRJEB25191) | human gut metagenome | biome: human-associated habitat [ENVO:00009003]; feature: intestine environment [ENVO:2100002]; material: feces | place: Germany | collected 2013/2015 | reverse complement strand
CATTGCCAGTGATCGCACCCACCACATAGGAGGCTACTACGCCAAGCAGTATGGGAATTATCTTTACCATGCCCTTGCCCCAGATGTTGCAGGCTATAACTACGATGATGGCTACGGCGGCTATGCCCCAATTAGCGGAGCAGCTGTTAATTGCGGTGGCGGAGAGGTTCATGCCTATGCAGATTATGATGGGACCGGTGACTATGGGCGGGAAGAAGCGCATTACCTTCTTTGCGCCATATACCTTAAAGAGGCCGGAAAGTATTGCATACATCAATCCTGCGCAGGCCACGCCAACACAGGCGTAGGGCAGCAGTTCAGGCTCGCCGTTGGGCGCTATCGCCCAATAGCCGCCCAGAAAGGCAAAGGAGGAGCCCAGGAAGGCGGGAACCTTCAGCTTGGTGCACAGGTGGAACAGCAGGGTGCCGAGACCGGCAAACAGCAGGGTGGTCTGGATGGACAGGGGCAGACCGTACTTGGTGACCAGGATGGGCACCAGCACGGTGGCGCCGAACATGGCGAACAGGTGCTGCAGGCCCAGCACCAGCATCCGGGGAACGCCCAGCTCCCGGGCGTCGTAGATGGCGTCGTGTCCAAGGTTTTTCTTCATGTGACAGTTCCTCTCTTTCTTTTGCTCTGATTTATGTGATGTCGTTTGCTCACTATTATGGCCAAAAAAAATGACCGGTAAAAATACCGGTCAGAAGGGAAAAACGGAAATAAAAACAGTGGGAGCGGAGATTTTGCTGCGCAGAACGTTGAACTTCATCTCGATCACTCCCCTCAAAATTTTCTTGCTTATTATACGGGAGCGGAACGCAAATTGCAATGCATTCTTTTTCCAAGAAAGCGGCACGTAAGCGCCACTTTGCTTGTCTATTCTGCATAACGAAGGCCCCGCAGCAGCTGCCCGGCCATGCGGCGGCCCAGCTGCGGCAGGTCGAACCCGCCCTGATAGATGCGCCATTCGAACAGGGCGCCCCGGTGTAGCACCACCAGCTCCTCCACCACCTGATCCGGGTCATGGGAGGGGTGGATGCTGCCCTCCTGCTGGCACAGCGTCACCAGCTCCAGCAGTACCCGGAAGTATACCCGCCCGGCGTTTTTCTGCAGCACCCGCTGCTCCGGATACCGCAGTCCGTGGATAAACGCCTTATACAGCACCGGGTCCGACACGCTGATCTCCAGGGACCGGCCCACAAAGTCCAGCAGCTTTTCCCGGGCGGGGCGGGCGGTGTCCGCCAGATACCCCTCCTCCAGCTCGCTGTATGCATCGTCCACATGGCTGGTCACCTGAATGGCCAGCTCATCCTTGCTTTTGAAATAGTGATAGATGTTGCCCACGGAGCATCCGGCGGCCTGGGCGATCTCCTCCACGGAGACGTTTTCAAAACCCTCCCGGTCGAACAGGTCCAGGGCGGCGCTCTGGATGCGGCCGCGCATCTCCAGGGCCTGGCGTTTTCTTGCGGTCATTCTCTCGGACATAGTCGCTCCTCTTGCAAATCCTGTGATATACTTATATTATCGCTTTGAACAAGCAAAGTCAACCCCCAGCTTCCGGGCCGGACGGCCCACCGTCGTGCCAGCCGATTGAGAGGGCCATGCATGGGATAATCTCACAAGGCCCCGCCGCGGCGGGGCCTTGTGGCTGTTTTATTCCTCTGATTTCGGTCCCTTCAGCCGGTCCAGCAGACGGCGGAGGGGGCTTTTCTTGCCCTCCGGTTTGTCCACCGGCGGGGGTTCCGGCGGGGCGGCCAGCGCGGCCCGGACCCGGTCCAGGGCTTCCTTTGCCCCGGACACACCGGCCCGCTCCCCGGCCTCATACAGCTCCTCCGCCCGGCGGAGGTCCCGCTCTACCCCCAGACCCCGCTCATACAGCCGCCCCAGGCGGCACCGGGCCAGGTCGCTGCCCCGCTCCGCCGCCTGGCGGTACAGGTTGGCGGCGATGGCGGGGTCCTTTTCCGCCCCCACGCCGGTCTCGTAGCAGATGCCCAGCCGGAGCATGGCCTCCGGGTGCCCCTGCTGGGCGGCCCGGTGATACATATACGCGGCGTACTTGGGCTTTTTCTCCACCCCGTCGCCGGTTTCGTAGCACACCCCCAGCAGATACTGGGCCGCAGCCAGCCCCACGGCGGCGGGCTTTTGCAGCAGAAGGGCCGCCTTCCGGCGGTTCTCCGGGTTCTTGTCCCGCCGCAGCAGCGCCGCCAGGTGATAATCTCCCTCCGGATCGCCCAGATCCATGGCCCGGCGATAGAGGCTCTCGGCCCGCTGGACGTCCCGCTCCACGCCGTGTCCGGTTTCGCAGCACACCCCCAGCCGGGTCATGGACCGGGGATGCCCACGCTCCGCCCCCCGGCGGAAATATTCCGCCGCCCGGTCATAGTCCCGCTCTGTGCCGTGGCCGAAGTAATAGCACATGCCCGTCTGGCAGATGGCCTCGGTATAGTCCCCCTGGGCGGCGGCCAGGAAGCAGCGGAAAGCCTCCTGGACGTCCTTCTCCACGCCGAGACCGCGGTCATAGCTCTGACCCAGGTAATGCCAGGCCCGGGGATAGCCTCCCTCCGCCGCCTGGCGGAACAGACGGGCGGCCTCCCGGTCGTCCTGCTCCACCCCCTTGCCCTGGTGATACAGCACCCCCAGGGCGCACTGGGCGTCGGGGTATCCGGCCCCGGCGGCCTCCCGGTACAGGGCCAGGGCCCGGGACACGTCCTTCTCCACCCCGTCGCCGAACTCGCAGCACAGCCCCAGCAGATACTGGGCCCGGGGCAGTCGCTGCTCCGCCGCCTGGGCGAAGCAGTAGGCGGCTTTTTTCGGGTCCTTCTCCACGCCAAGGCCGGAATGATACATCACGCCCAGGTTGCACCGGCCCATGGGATAGCCCCCCTCCGCCGCCCGGCGGTACAGCTCCACGGCCTTTTTCAGGTCCTTTTCCACCCCCTGGCCGCTTTCATAGCACACGCCCAGGTTGCACAGAGCCGGGGCATAGTCCTGCTGGGCGGATTCCTGATACAGGCGGCAGGCCCGGTCCTCGTCCTGCCCCACGCCGAAGCCGTTGTCGTAGCAGACACCCAGCCAGTAAAGGCCCGCCGGGTCGTCCGGAGCCGTCTGGGAAAACCACCGGAAGGCCTTTCCCGGGTCCTTGGCCTCGCCGCCGATGCCATACAGGCAGTTCATGCCCATCTGCACCACGGCGTTGGCGTCGCCGTCCTCCGCCGCCTGGCGGATGTCCTCCAGGGCCTGACGCCGGCGGTCCGCCAGCTTCAGAAGCTCCGGGGAAAAGACCACGACCTGGGGGTCCTGGGGGTCCTGGGGATTCTGCTGAAATTGTTCGTGGTCCGTCATCTTTATCGCTCCTTATCGAATGATTGATTTATCGGAAGGACAGCAGCTCCTCCGTCTCCTTGCGGCCAGGGCCGTTTTTCCACTGCTCGGGATAGCCCATGGCAATGAGGCAGGCGGGGCGCAGGCCCTCCAGCTCCAGCAGACGCCCGGCGGCGCCGGCGTCAAATATGCCCAGGATGCAGGTGCCGATGCCCAGGTCCCGGGCTGCCAGACAGAAGGTCTGGGCGGCGATCCCGGCGTCGAACATCTCCCACCCGGCGGCCTGGCTCTCCGTCAGCGGGGCGTCCCCCTGGCCGGACAGCCCCGGCACATAGGCGATCACCGCCAGGGCGGCGGCCCGGTTGATGGTCTTGGTGTTGAAGCCCTGGCCGGGGATGCACTCCCGGGCCATCCGCTCCTTCAGCGCCGGGTCGTCAATAACAATATATCGCACAGGCTGGGTGTTCTTCCAGCTGGGGGAAAACCGGGCCAGGTCCACCACCCGGCGGATGTCCTCCCGGGGGATGGGGGTTTCCTGAAAACGGCGGCAGCTGACCCGCTGCCGGATGCATTCTGCGGTGGTCATGGGATGATACGCTCCTTTTGGTAATAGTATTTTTTATTGTAGCACAAATTTTTCTCTCCGTAAAGAGCGGCGGAGCCGTACTTGTAAAATCCGGGAAAATGTGATACAATGTGGGATATTATCGGGACAAAGCCGGGAAATGGGGGGACAAAAAATGGGTCTGCACGACGGGCACCGCCAGCGCAAGCGCCAGCAGTTTTTATCCCACGGACCCCAGAGCATGGCCGACCATGAGCTGCTGGAGCTGGCCCTGTTTTACGCCATCCCCCGCCGGGACACCAACGAGACCGCCCACCGGCTGCTGGAGCAGTTCGGCTCTCTGGACCGGGTGCTGACCGCCCCGGAGCAGGAGCTGGAGCAGGTGGAGGGCGTGGGGCAGAACGCGGCGGTGCTGCTGCGGCTGATAGGTGCCATGGGGGACCGGGCCAGGCGGCCGGGCCGGGAGGAGAAGATCGTGGCCTCCGTGGACCAGGCCGGGGCCTATTTCCTGCGGCTGCTGGACGGACAGCGGACGGAGCAGCTGTATCAGCTGTGCGTGGACGGCAAGGGAAAGGTCCTGTCCTGCCGGATGCTGTCCCAGGGGCAGGCGGACATGACGGTGCTGAGCCTGCGGCAGGCGGTGGAAAACGCCCTGCTGTCCGGGGCCAGCGGCGTGTTCCTGGCCCACAACCACCCCAGCGGCGTGGCCCTGCCCTCCCAGGCGGATGTTCAGGCCACCGTCCAGGTCCGGGACGCCCTGAAGCGGCTGGATATCCGGCTCATCGACCACATCATCGTGGCCGACGGAGATTTTGTCTCCATGGCCTCCAGCGGACTGCTGCGGTAAATCCTCCGTCGATTTGGGGATTTTAACGAAGAAAAATGACAGAAAAGGGTAGAAATGCCGCAAAGAATCTGTTATAATAAGAGAATCTTATAATCTAATATGAGATATTACTTTTGCTTGTAAAAATGCGAATAAAAAAACAGGAGAAACCAATGGAAACACAGAAAAGACGGCGGGGCGACCGCCGGGACGGCCGGCTGCTGCGGGAACTGGATTCTCTGCACTTCATCACCGGCATTATCTATCCCAACCGCTGCGACAACGAGGCATACATCTCCGAGCGCATCGACCTGACCCCGGTGAAGGAGTATATGGCCCGCCGCAATGAGACGGAGAAGGACTTTCCCTATACCTATTTCCACCTGGTGCTGACGGCACTGGTGAAAACCATCACCCTGCGGCCCAAGATGAACCGCTTCATCGTCAATGGCAACTTCTTCCAGCGCAACGAAGTGACGGCGTCCTTCGTGGTGAAAAAGCAGTTTTCCGACAAGGGGGCCGAGGCCCTGGCCATGCTGCACACCACCGGCGACGACACCATCGACACGGTCCATGAATACATCCGCCAGCAGGTGACGGAGTGCCGCTCCGACAAGGTGGACAGCACCACCGGCGAGATGGACATCCTCAACAAGCTGCCCCGGTGGCTGGGCAAGGCGGCGGTGCGGTTCATCATGTGGCTGGACAAGCATGGCTGGGTCCCCGACAGCATGACCTGCAACGACCCCTACTACAGCTCCGTGGTGCTGTCGAACCTGGGCTCCATCAAGCTCAAGTGCGGCTATCACCACCTGACCAACTGGGGCACCTGCTCCGTGTTCTGCATCATCGGCGAGAAGAAGATGAGTCCCTTTTATGACGCCGACGGCAATGTGGCCATGCGGGAGACCCTGGATCTGGGTCTGACCATCGACGAGCGCCTGGCCGACGGTTATTATTACTCCAAGTCCATCCGGCTGCTGAAGTATCTGCTGGAGCACCCGGAGGAGCTGGAGAAGCCCTTGAAGGAGGAAGTATCTTATGAGTAAAGCCGCTCAGGTCAAAGCCCCCTGGCTCAAGAGCAAGGACCCCGAGGTGCCCGCTACCCTGAATTATTCCACCCTGTCCATGTGCGGCCGGGTGGAGGAGATGGTGCGCCGCTATCCCGACTACATCGCCTATGAGTTCATGGGCAAGTGCACCACCTATGCCGAAATGTGGAAGAAGATCAACGCCTGCGCCAAGAGCCTGAAGGCCATCGGCATCCGGGAGGGCGACAAGGTCACCATCTGCATGCCCAACGCGCCCCAGACCCTGTGCATGTTCTACGCCGTGAATATGGTGGGCGCCATCGCCAACATGGTGCACCCCCTGTCCGCCGAAAGCGAGATCGCCTTCTATCTGCGGGATTCCGGCTCCGTGGCGGCCATCACCCTGGACCAGTTTTATCCCAAGTTTGAAAGCGTCCGCAAGGCCGTGGACCTGCCGTGCCTGATCGTCACCTCCGTGGCCGACGAGCTCAAGCCCCTGCTGAAGGTGGGCTATAAGCTCACCGAGGGCCGCAGGAATCCCAAGATCCCCGCCGGCCGGGCAGGCGTTCTGTCCTGGAAGGAGTTCCTGCGCCGGGGCGAATATGTGGAGATCTATCAGGTCCGCCGCAAGGCCGAGGACCCCGCCGCCATCCTGTATTCCGGCGGCACCACCGGCGTGACCAAGGGCATCCTGCTGTCCAACCGCAACTTCAACGCCCTGGCCGCCCAGATCATCGCCACCAACCCCTTCTTCCGGCCCGGCCACAAGATGCTGGCCATTATGCCCATGTTCCACGGCTTCGGCCTGGGCGTGTCCATCCATTCCATGGTGGCCAACGGCGGCCACTGCATCCTGATCCCCCGCTTCACGCCCCAGAGCTATGCCGAGCTGATTAAGAAGCACCAGCCCAATCTCATTGCCGGCGTTCCCTCCCTGTTCGAGGCCCTGCTGCGGGTGAAGGAGATCGAGGGGGCGGACCTGAGCTGCCTGCTGGGCGTGTTCTCCGGCGGCGACAGCCTGTCCGTGGAGCTGAAGAAGCGGTTCGACGCCTTCCTGAAGGAGCACGGCGCATCCATCACCGTCCGGGAGGGCTACGGCACCACCGAGTGCGTCACCGCCAGCTGCCTGACCCCCATCCACAAGCAGAAGGAGGGCTCCATCGGCATCCCCTTCCCGGATACCTATTATAAGATCGTCAAGCCCGGCACCCAGGAGGAGGTCCCCTACGGCGAGGAGGGCGAGATCTGCCTGACCGGCCCCACCATGATGCTGGAGTATGTCAACCACCCCGAGGAGACGGCCCAGACCAAGCAGACCCACGCCGATGGCCTGACCTGGGTCCACACCGGCGACCTGGGCATGATGGACGAGGAGGGCTTCATCTACTTCCGCCAGCGCATCAAGCGCATGATCGTCACCAACGGCTACAACGTGTATCCCTCCCAGCTGGAGAACATCCTGGACGGCCACGAGTACGTCCACCTGAGCTGCGTCATCGGCGTCAAGGACCCCATCAAGATGCAGCGGGTCAAGGCATTCGTGGTGCTCAAGCCCGGCTATGTGCCCACGGAGGCCTGCAAGCAGGAGCTGATGGACTACTGCCGCAAGCACATCGCCAAGTATGCCATGCCCTCGGACATCGAGTTCCGGGAGGAACTGCCCAAGACCCTGGTGGGCAAGGTGGCCTATCGGGTGCTGGAGGAGGAAGAAAACGCCAAGCTGGACGCCAAGGCCGCCGAAAATGCCAAGATCGACGCCCAGCGCCGCCAGCTGGAGGAGGAGCGCAAGGCCGCCGTTCAGGAGCGCAAGGCCAAGAAGGCCGCCGAGGCCAAGGAGGCGGCCAAGGAAGCCAAGGAGGCCAAGGAGGCCGCCAGGGAAGCGGCCAAAGAAGCCGAGACCCCCAAGGAATAAAGCAAGGAGGCTTGTCAATGGACAGGGAAATGAGACGGCAATACACCGTACTGGTGGACTTCCTGGGCCACATTCTGGGCCCGGACTATGAGGTGGCCCTTCACGAGCTGAAGGACGATTCCAACGAGATCATCGCCATTGCCAACGGCGAGCTGACCGGCCGCCACCTGGGCTCCCCCCTGAGCAACAAAATGCTGGAGTATCTCACCAGCCACCTGTACGAGACCCAGGACTATGTGCTGCGGTTCGAGTCCACCGCCATCACCGGCAAGAAGATGTGCTCCAACTCCCTGTTCATCAAGGGGCCCCACAACGAGCTGGCGGGCCTGCTGTGCATCAACTTCGACAGCAGCCGCTATCAGGAGCTGTCGGCCCGGGTCATGGACCTGTGCAGCAATATGCTGACACCGGGGGTGCAGAGCGGCACCCGCCTGATCGTGGAGGACGACACCGACCCCACCGCCGAGCCGCCGGAAAAGACGTATCCCACCTCCATCGCCGGGGCCACCGCCAGCATCGTGTCCGAGGTGGTGTCCGGCTATCCCGTGCCGGTGGAGCGTCTGACCCAGGACGAGAAGATGGAGATCATGGCGGCCCTGAACCGCAAGGGCGTGTTCCTGCTGAAGGGCTCCGTCAGCTATGTGGCCAAGGAGCTGCACAGCTCCGAGGCCAGCATCTACCGCTATCTGGGAAAGCTCAACAACCGGGCATAAGCGAACAAATCCCCCTCCCGACGGGAGGGGGATTTATTTGTCAAAAAACCGGGGGCGGACGAAAGTCCGCCCCCGGGGAGATATATGAGAATCAGTCCTGGGTCTCGATGAGGCCATAGCCGCCGTTGTTGCGGCGGTACACCACGCACACGGCGGAGGTGTCCATGTTGCGGAACACATAGAAGGTGTGGTCCAGCAGGTTCATCTGGAGAATGGCCTCCTCGGTGGTCATGGGCTTCACGGCGAAGCGCTTGGTGCGCACCACGTCGAACTCCGGCTCCTCCACCACGTCGAACTCGGCGGGGATATTGGAGGTCAGGGCGTCGGGCCGCAGGTTCCGGGCCAGACGGGTCTTGTTCTTGCGGATGCGGCGCTCGATAAAGGCCACGGCCTCGTTGATGGCGCCCCGCATGTCGCCGTCGGGGTCCTCCTCCTGGGCGCGGAACAGGGTGCCGTTGGCAGTGCGGATGGTCAGCTCCACCACGCAGCGGTTCTTTTTCTCCACGGCGAAGGTCACAAATGCGTCCGCTTCCTCCGGGAAATACCGATCCAGCTTGCTGATCTTCTTTTCGGCATATTCCTTGATGGAGTCGTTCAGGGCGATCTTCTTGCAGGTAAATGTGAACTTCATAGTTGGTTGCTCCTTTCGCAGGTATCCCTTTCGGGGCAAGGGTCGGGGAGATGGTTCCCTTTATCCTTGGACGTATTATAACATATTGCTGGGCGCTTGAAAAGTAGCCCCGTGCATTTTTGGCAGTTATTCACAAAAATTTAAGATTTTCTGGTCATTCGACAGCATATGACAAAGGTTCCTATTTACACGGCGGCCAAAACGGCGTATCATAAGCATCGGAAGCTTTCCAATATCCCACCCGCTTGGGCCGCCCTGCTTGCAGGGCGGCTCCTTTTTTCCGCAGGCCCTTGACAAACCGGGAGGCTGGGGTATCATGGGCTGTGAGAAAAGCAGCCGGCAGGGAGGAAACCATTATGCGCGGTAAGAAAATGTCCCAGGCCATGGCCTTCATCGTGCTGTTCGGCATCGTCAGCCTGTTTTCGGACATGACCCACGAGGGCGCGTCCAGCATCCGGGGCGCGTATCTGGCCCTGCTGGGGGCCTCCGCCGGGACCATCGGGTTCATTTCGGGCCTGGGGGAGCTGGTGGGCTACTCCATGCGGTATGTGTTCGGCAAGCTGACGGATAAGAGCAAGCACTACTGGCCCATGACCATCGCCGGGTATGTGCTGGACGTTCTGGCGGTTCCGGCCCTGGCCCTGGTGGGAGAACACGGCTGGATCTGGGCCTGTGCCCTGCTGGTGATCCAGCGCATGGGCAAGGCCATCAAAAAGCCCGCCAAGGACACCATCATGTCCTTTGCCGCCTCCCAGGAGGGGGTGGGCAAGAGCTTCGGCATCCAGGAGGTGCTGGACCAGATCGGCGCGTTCCTGGGGCCGGTGCTGCTGTATGTGGTGATGCTGCTGAAAACCGGCGGCACCACCTTCCAGGTGTATGCCACATGCTTTGCGGTGCTGGCCATCCCCGGGGCCATCACGCTGATCCTGCTGCTGGTTACCCGGCGGAAGTTCCCCAACCCGGAGCACTTTGAGCCGGAGCCCAAGGAGTACGTCCCCTTCCACATGAAGAAGGAGTTCATCCTGTATATCGCCGGCATCAGCCTGTTTGCCTTCGGCTTCATCGACTATTCCATCATCATGCATGTCTCCCGGACCTTCACCGGTGTGGCGGCGGGCCTGCGGGAAACGGGAAGTCTGATCTCCAGCGGAACGCTGCCCCTGCTGTATGCCGGGGCCATGCTGGTGGACGCGGTGGCGGCCCTGTTCTTCGGGCTGCTGTATGACAAGAAGGGGGTCCGGGCCCTGGTGTGGAGCACGGTGCTGTCGGCGCCCTTCGCCATCTTCGTGTTCGCCGGGCACTCGGTGGACTCCCTGCTGGTGGGCATCGCCCTGTGGGGCGTGGGCATGGGCGCCCAGGAGTCCATCCTGAAGGCGGCGGTCAGCTCCATGGTGCCCAAGGCCAGCCGGGCCACGGGCTACGGCGTGTTCGAGTGCGCCTTCGGCGTGTTCTGGTTTTTGGGCAGCTGGCTGCTGGGGGTGCTGTACGACGTCAGCATCCCGGCCATGATCGCCGTGTCCGTGGCGGCCCAGCTGGCGGCCATTCCCCTGTACATCGCCTCCTCCCGGCGGCAGCTTACAGCCAACCCATAAGCTGCACGAAGCTCCAGAGGAGCTTCGCGCCATAGAAGATAATAACCCCGCCGCAGACCTTGTTGATGACGTTGAGGATCTTTTCGTTGAACCGGCTGCCCAGCAGGGACACCACCGTGGACAGGGTCAGAAACCACAGGGCGGAGGCGCTGCCAAAGCCGCAGATAAACGGCAGGTCGCCGCCCTCCGGCAGGCTGGCCCGGAAGGCTCCCAGCATCATGGTGCCGTCGATCAGGGCCTGGGGATTGATCCAGGTGACCACAAAGGCGGAGGAGATCAGCTTCCAGATGGGGACGTTGACGTCCCGGCCGCCCTCCAGGGAGGCCGTGGACCGCAGAAGGCCGATGCCAATCCAGATGACGATGAGGCTGCCGATGCCCAGGATGACCTTCTGCAGCCAGGGCAGGGCCTGCATCAGCGCCCCGGCCCCCAGGAAGCAGGACACCCCCAGGGACACGTCCCACAGGATGACGATCAGGGCGGTGAGATACACCCGGCTGCGCCGCTGGGCCAGGGCGCTGTTGATGACGAACAGATTCTGCAGCCCGATGGGGGCCACATACGCCAGGCCCATGGTGAGGCCCTGAAGATATATACGCATTTGCTATTTACTCCTTTTTTCTTATCTGCTATAATCGTATCATAATCCCGGGAAAAAGCAAGAGCGCAGAAAATTATGAGCAGGTCAGGAGGAGCTTACCATGTCCCATTACGACTGCCCCTGTATGGAAAAATGTCCCCTGCACTGGGCCATGAGCCGCATCGGCGGCAAGTGGAAGGTGCAGATCCTCTGCTCCGTGGCCAACGCCGGGACCATCCGCTACAACGCCCTGCGGGCCAAGCTGGACGGCATCAGCAACACGGTGCTCTCGGCGGCCCTGCGGGAGCTGGAGGGGGACGGCCTGGTGCGGCGGCAGGCGTATCCGGAGGTGCCGGTGCGGGTGGAGTACAGCGCCATGGAGCGCTGCATGCGCCTGCTGCCGGTGCTGGAGAGTCTGTCCGACTGGGCCGAGGCGGAGATGGACAGGGACTCCGGCCGGAAGACGTGATCTCCGGCGGAAGAAAAATCCCGCTGGGCGGAAGAAAATGCTTGCAATCCGCCGCGAAACGTGTATAATAGATGAGCAGGGCATCCCGCCCTGTTCATACGGGCTTGTAGCTCAGCTGGGAGAGCGTTCGGTTCGCATCCGAGAGGTCGAGGGTTCGAATCCCTTCAGGTCCACCACGAAATGCGGTAGTCCATGATACAATGGGCTACCGCACTTTTTTATTTATCTGCCGAGAAAGTCCTTATATCAAGCGATTTTCCGAGTGTGGGGGTGCAAAAGTCCTCAATGCTCGGATTTTTCTATTTTACCGGAAGCGAGCTGCTGATTTTTGCTTTGCACCCCCTTATGGGAAAAATCAAAAAGTAGATAGGTTTATCAAAAGGTTGCAGAGAAAAATCAAATTGTTCCTTGACATTTATTTGCTACGCTTTTCCTCTTCCCCAGGGAGAGTCAATGTTCCTGCTGACTTTGATACAATAGAAAAAGCCTTCTCCGGGGTCAAAACCGCCGAAAAGGCATAAAACAAGGGCTTTCGAGGTCAAATACTGACTTCGAAAGCCCTTGTTTGCTTTATTCAGTTGTGGATTTCTGCCATTCCAAAGCCTGACGGCACCGTAGGGTGTAAGTCTTGCGGTGTATGGATTTTGGAATAATTAAAAGGTATGGCATAATTAAAAGGTTTAGCGCCTTTTTTCGTTTATTCCTTATTGTCGGTGCCCTCTACATAATCGGCCAGGCAAGCCTCCAGAAGCATTCTTGTGACGTCTGTGTAAGCAAGGATTTTTCCCTGGGCATACATATCATCGTCTTTTGCGTCCTTCAGCTTCGTCATTTCGGTATCGATTTGAGCCTTGATAAACTTAATAACATCAATTTTTTCCATTGCAATTATTCCTCCGGCGGGTCAAAATCTTCATCCGTGCATTTGCGGATAATATGCTTAGTGCGGTCAAGCGGCAGAGGCACGTCCTCCTCTGCGAAATACTCCACCTTCACTACCGCTGCTGCGGAGTGGTGGTTATCCTTGCCCACGGGTACAATCACATAATCGCCAACGGAAATATCGTCCTCATCGGCAATGTAATAATAACTTTTGTAGCCTTCGTCAAATTCCACGCTACAGTAGATATAATCGGTTCTGCGGCGCTTGACCTTCTCATAGACCGCAGGATTGAGTATTTCCCCCATTCCGTAGAAACGCATAAACTGCCATACGGATTCAGCAAAATCGCTCCAGAGCTCCGGAAGAGCCTTCTTGTCATATGTTCCTTGGATGACACGCTGCGGTCCTTTCTTGAAGTCCACTGTGATCGTGTAATCTATGGTTTCAAGCGGATTGTCTACCGCATCATCCGGGTTGCCCTCAATCTCGCCAAACAGGTCATCGGCATCAATATCATTGAGCAGGCCTTCAACGCCACCCTGGACATAGTATTTTCTGGACACAGCACAACCGCTGCCGATGTTCTGAATATGCTCCAAGGTCTCACTTTTACGGTCAAGCACCAATCTCTCGGTGTAGTCCCAAGTCACATATTCAACGGTTTCGGAGATCGGCTGCTTCGGCTTCATTTTGGTAATGCGGTGATAATCGATGGTGACGCGGTCAACTCTGTCTGGCTTGTTATTGCCGTCAAACACATAAAGGTCATCCATTTCGACTGCTTCTCGCACCATATCCGACAGGTCAACGCCATCCACTTCAAAATCAGCAATCAACGAGCCACGGTACTTATAAATATCTCCCTCGGTGTTGGTGATCTCCATCTCCCATTCACCGATATCGGTAGCAAAAACCTCAATGTACTCAGTGCTGAAATATCGTGCTATGCTGTTCAGCACTTTTGTGGCGCTTTCCTTTTCAATTTTATAAATTTTGCTCCTGGACTTTTCATGTCCATCAAAGCCAGAGCCAAAGTTGTATGCTGAGAACCATATGCGCCCATCGGCGTTGATGGTGATATGCTGTTCAACCTCGTCATCTGGTTCAGGCGGTGGGCCATAGCAGATATTATTGGAAACGATGCGCACCTTCTGCGGAGTGCCTTTAAACCGCTTCATGTGACATTCTGCTAATTCGCCCAGGCGGGATAGAGCCATCGTAAACCACGCACGGTTCTTCAGCTCCAAAATTTCCTCACCAGAATATGCCCAATGATTGAAATACCGCCATCGGGAGTAAATAGCCGATCCGAGCAAAGGAATATCAGTTATCTCCCCGATGATGCGTTCCAGTGCCTCAAAATCGTTTGCAGCTTTGCCGTACTTCTCAGAAAAGGCATGACCGCAGTCCATTACGAACCCAAGTGCCTCACAGTCATCAGCCATATAATGGTCTACCAGTTCAATGTAGGTGGTTTTCTTATTTCTGAATTTGTCATACCACTTGACTGCAAATTCGTGGATTTGCTTCATGTCCGCCACTGCAGTACACCTCCCATCATTTTATAAAGTTGACCGTTCTTTTTTAACAGAATGCGCTCATAAACTCTTGTTCCGAAACTTTCATCATTGAGACAAATCCAGCATAATCAGTAGCGTCCATGGGTATTTTCAATCCGTGCTTGGTTATGCTGATATCTTCCCGTGGGATAACATTCGCCTCATAGGTAGAGCCGCGATTCATTCGCAATCTCAGACCCTCGGAGTTTTCTGCTTCGGGATAGAGATAATAACCCGTTTGAGCATCGAAGCGGAACATATAGGCAAGTACCTGCAGATAGTCCCGGTTGCCGATATTATCGATTGGTTTATATTTTGCATCAGCAATCACTCGCTTTTCGCTGTTACGGCTGATGAAATCAGGGTAAATAAGACCCACATTTCCTTCGAAGAGTCTCTGTGCGCCTTTTCCGCCTTTATTCATTGGGTGGTAGAACACGTCATCAATGAGAGAATTGATGTACTCCTCCCAAAGCCATGCACCGTCAAACAGGATGCCGTATATTTGTCTTGTTCCTGTACCGATTTGGTGCTTTTGGTGCCGCAGAATAAGCAGGCACAGTCTCTGCAATGCATGGTACTCTCGGTAATACGCATGGCGGACGGTATTCTTTTTGTTCTGTTCAATGATTTTCTGCCTGTTATACGGCTCATATCCCGGAGTCGCATCTATAACGAGTTTTACCTCGTCTTTCACTTTGGTAAGAAGTTTATTTCCGTAAGGCTTTCTTTTGATAAACTCTATGGTATGCCGCACCAGCTCCATCAGACTATTATCGTAGGAAAACTCTCTCTGGCTGTATGCAACATTTCCTACAAATGGGGTATTCTCCTCGATATGTCTTGCGACATCAATCGTGCCTTTTACATTTCCATCATTGTACCTACGGCGGATATATTTTTTGAACAACCCCTTCCGCATAGCTGCCTTGAGGTAATACGGAAACAGAAACAGCAGAAAATTGAACAGCCGATTGTCTTGATTGGCATCGGAGTTCAAATCTACGATGTTTGGAAAGTCCAGGACTTTATCTAAAAGATACTGGAAAAAGTAATCCTCACCCTCTCCGCAAAAACGGGACGCGATCACAAGCCGCTCATCACCATAGCCGAGAAAACCCATCACATTGCCAGAACGAAAGGTGTCATTGATGCTTTGGAGGATCATCTGATCTTGGGTAATATCCTCTGCATCTTTTACGGTTTCTGGAAATACGAATACACCTTCACGCTCAAGCTGTTCCAACGTTTTATCTGCAATTTTACCTGCCAGCTTCGCTACTTGAGAAAAGGCATCTTTTTTCTGTTGGGAGTTATCCTTGATCCTGAGTAGCTTCATGTACATCACCTCTGGACTGTCGCTGATAGCCATATGCCTTTGCAAACCGTTTCATAATCCCTTCCTCATCGTACATACCCTGAATGTATTCCTGGAGGAGCGGTTGCAGATAATCCGTCCAAAGCTGGTCAAAGTCCAGTGTTTTCAGCTTCAGGAAGTAAGAAGCACCGATTTGATAATTCTCATTCAAATCCTCAACGGCAGCAATTTCCTTGTTAAGGGCAGCCATTCTTCTGATTGCTTCAGCCTCCAACTCCTCGTTTTCCAGCAAGGCCAGCATCTCAAGGCGTTCGTCTGCCCGAAGCTCCACAAAGCGGAAACGACGGCGCATAGCAAAATCGAAGCTATCCACAGAACGGTCAATATCATTCATCGTGCCGATGATATAGACGTTTTCGGGAATGTAGAACTTTTCATCCGGGTTGGGGTGCAGATTGGAATACTGCGTAGATATCTCACCGGATCTTCCACGATAACCAGGGTCGATGGCAAAGAACAGTTCACCGAAGATTTTAGATATTTCACCACGGTTAATCTCATCGATGATGAAAATGAATTTTTTCAATTCGGTCTGTTTTGCATGAATCTTGGAACCGGTAGCTTTTCTCGCCTTGATGGCTTTGTAGATAGCGAAGTCGTAGGAGTATGCCTGCGTTGCGAAGGACTTTCCGAAGAAGGACGTGATGTCCTTGATTTTCTCGAACCGAAGACCGGACTCCAACATTCTCCGAACCTCATCAAGATTTAGTGCGAGTTTGTTAACCGTTGCATTGCCAGGGATAGAGATATTAATGTGGCTGTCATCTACGCTTACGATGGTAAATTCATTGCCATTGATGGTTTTGAAGGAATCAACGCCCAATTCCAGGCTGGCGAAAAATTCTGCCATTGCTTCCTGAACTGAGAGTTCCTTTTCGACCGTTTCTTTGGATTTCTGTGAATCCTCGTAGTTCTTTCTGGCGCGAGTAACAAACTTTTTGAAAATGCCGTCCTGCAGTTCAAAACCCATAGTACCGTCATCGTTGACCCTCGGTCTCAAACCTTCAACAAAATCAGAGTAATCGTAGCTCGGATGGAACTGGACGAATTCCACCTGTCTCTTCTGCTCATCTGTCAGCAGGGTGTAATCGTCAAAATATCCGTTGCTGATAATATCCGCAGCGATTTCCTTTGCAAGGTAAGACTTGCCAGTACCCGGAGCGCCTCTGAAGATCAGATTTTTAGATTCAATCAGCATAGAGGAGAACGGATTCCTGTATCCTTTGAACTGCTGAACCAATTCCTCTTGGGCAGCGGCTTCTGCCTCCTCGACAACAGTTTCTTTTTCATCTTTTTCTCGGTATGTCAGTACAAACTGGTCTCCCGGTTCACCGAACCGCTTCAAGCATTCCTGAACGAAACTAATTGTGGAGAAGATATTCCAACAGTAAATGACGAACTGACGGCCGTTGTCATAACCGTAGGTCATGTATTCTATGGTCTTGCGGTGCTTTTTGTATTCATCGACACTTGCAAAGATGCCGCAAATCATCTCACTGTCCGGGTTGTATTTGCATACAGGAAAACTCTCCTTATCCTCAACAGACAAAGATGCAATCTGCTTTTCAAAAACCTGGCAGGCGATGCGAGGCAGGGTCTGATTGGAATTTCTTCTCTCACCCTTGCTGTAGGCGCGCTTGATCACCTCGCCAGTTGCCTTTTTGAAGGAGACATCAAGGGGCTTATAGTTGTCACCTAGGCTGATATTATCCATCGTGAACCGCTCGTCTGTAGATACCACACTTTCGGCGGTGATGGACAGTTCGAACTTTTCCTGCTGCTTTGTCTCAATAGTAAAGCCCTGGCCTTCCAGAAAGCTTTTTGCTTCTACGGCATTAAAGCCGTCCGTAGAAATATTTGTTCCGTTTGCCAAATAGTCAGCAACAGCCACTACATATTTCGGTGGATACCGCTTTCCGTCATCGGTTACAAGTTCGTATTTTGTGCTTTGATTATGAAAAGGGACACCATTCTCATCGATGTATTTTAAGGCATCCATGACGTATTCCTTTTTGAATTTTGGTATAGCCATACTGATCCTCCAATATTATTTTCATTTTTACAGCCTTTGCTTTGTGCCGAGAGGGGGAACGCCAATCTCGGTTAAAAACGCATTGCAGGTTTCAATGTCCTGCTGATAAAAACCTGTGAACAGGTACTTATAAGCCTCTTGTTCTTTGTCGCCATCAACAAAGGTCATTCCACCGAGCCTCAACACCTCTTGCATCTCTTGTAGATCCAATCCCAAACCAACTCCCATTGCTATCAGCGGGCGCATCGTAAATTTGTGCGTTTCGCCCTGTACGCGGGAGAAGTTCATTTTGTCCAACCCCGTTTTGCTTTCAAATGTATACTCGTACCAGTTCTCTTCGGCCATGCGTTTTTTCATCCATGCTGCGGGAGTAGTAGCAGTGGCCTGTGCGCGCTTTAGTTTTTTCTCAAAATCCTTCGCCTTATTGAATAGTTCCGTATTCTGCGTATTCGCATCATAGGCGGATTCTGTGTTAAAAACACTATCAGATCGGAACATCATTTGAGAGGCTCCGTGCATCAAGCTGTCAGGAATCAGCTTGATAGAGAAATCAAGTGTACATTCAGCAAGATGCTCTTTTGCATAAGGCGTCATTGATTTGACGCCATTTCCAGCATCAAACAAATAACGGTCATCATTCAGAACGAAATATCCCTCGGAAAAGCAGAATACGCCTGTATCTAATGTCGCACGTAACAAATCATTTTCACGATACAGCTTAAACGCATCGAGCGGTGAAATGGGGCGTTGATGCCGTTTCGCTTGCGTCGCCTTACGATGCTGAATTTGACTCGCAGGAGCGTTGGATTCACCCGCACAATATGCCTCAGCTTCACCATATCCCAATTCATACATTCGTATGGCAGCTGACTGTCGGGACACTTCAAAAAAATCTGCTACATTGTCGATTACATATTCAGTTACGATGCTACGGTCTGCGTTTGGATTATCTGCAAGAAGCACCTGGTAAATATGGTCGACCTTTTTCTTGAATGCGGTTCGTGGCATGAGTATTTTGGGTGCAATTGTTTTTGCCTGCCACTCCATTTTATCAATATCAGACCACTGTCCACCGATCAAGCTCCCGGTAGTTGAAATTCCTCTGTTACAGCGGAATGCAAACTCTGTCCCATTTTCATGGTTTCGCTTGTAATTAAAGTAATTCCGATGCCGCCACCAATGGAAGCATTCATGAGCCAAAGTATTATTGAACCGTCCGATATTCATGATATCTGCATCAACGAAAATCGAAGGTTGTGACACCTCATATCCGATGGTTTCTTCGGCAGACCAGTCATACACTTCAATGATGCCCTTCGTAAATGCGATGGCACCTTGAACACTACCATCGAATGACAAATACTCCGTATCAATGATTTCCAGAGACATAAGCCTTGTGGCAATATCCCGGATCGGTATGGGTCTGGGATTGTCTATGGCATCAGCGCATTCGTATTTTGTCAGAAATGCCTCGGCTTCTTTTTCATAATCAGCCACATAATGCATAAATGGGTTTGCAGCCTTTGCCATAGACAGCCTCCTAACCAATTAGTCTGTTTGCGTTCCTTCGCGCAGGATTCGATAGATTTCTGTCATAAAGACATTTGCAAATTTCGCACGAATTTCCTCGTTATTGAGGAGTAGCGTATAGAAATCCGCATTCTGGTCATAACCTTCAACCAATGCGTCCTGGACACAGTCGTCATAGGTGAACTTGAACTCGTTGAGGGTGTTGTTTTTTGCACTCTTTTCAAGACGCTCTTTGAGTGCAGCGTTCTTCAAAAGTAGGTCACGAATCTGCATGGCGGCTTTCGTAGTGAAATCCGGCTCGTAGTCCTTATCGTACAGGGCGTTAACCTCATCGATAATCTGGGAGAGGAGCTTTTTCTGTTCCTCCTCAAGACTTGCAGGCTTCGGTTTCTTGATTTTCACTTCAGGCTTGGCTTCGATTTCCTCGCCCTGGTGCTTTTCCAGCTGCTTCTGTCTGAAATCGCTGACGGTAATTTTATCAGCAATATCAAAGTTGTTTCCACCACCACCGGGGTTCAATTCCTTAATCAAATAAGAAAGGAAATTGTATCGCTTATGGAATTCGAGGTTTTCATAGGCGGTAGCCTGGATAAGGAAACAATAGCCTTTCAGGAATCGGCGGATGGTAATCTTGATCTCCATCTGCTCCAATTCGGGGCGTTTGGTAATTTTCTTCAAAGCCCCATCCAATAACGACCACATACGCTGCTTGTCCCGTGCTGTGCGGTTATCCTTGTAGAGGTATGTATTGAATTCATCAACATCGTCCGCATCAAGGAAGTCATACGCATCAATTTCACGATCCATGTCACGAATATCGGACGGAGAAATTGTTTCAAAAAGGATGGTGTCTTTGTAATACGGCTCAAATGCCGCTTTGATATCATCGTAGCTGTTTTTAAAGTCCAACACAAAGGTAGTCTTATCGTAAGGCGGACAAATTCTGTTCAGTCGAGAGAGGGTCTGGACGGCCTGAACTCCACGCAGGCGCTTGTCCACATACATTGCCACCAGTCTCGGCTGGTCAAAGCCAGTCTGATACTTATCTGCAACGATAAGCACTTGATAACAACTGCGGTCAAACTCGTAACGCAGGTCTTCCTCTTTGAAACCGTTCATGCCGGTTTCAGTGTATTCCTTGTCGTCCAGTTTGACCTTGCCAGAGAATGCCACCAGAGCCTGAATGCCCGTATAGCCACGCGCCTGAATATACCGTTCAAATTCCTGGCGGTATTTTACAGCAGCCGGGCGAGAAGAAGTGATAACCATAGCCTTTGCCTTACCACCAAGGCACCCGGCCACATTTGCTCTGAAATGCTCAATGATGATTTCGACCTTCTGTGCGATGTTGGTATCATGCAGGTCGATAAAGCGAGCCATCTTACGCTTTGCGGCGATAGACTGGAGTTCCGGGTCATCCTGGATTGCCTTATTGATATGGCAGTAAGTTTTCCAGGTCACATAGTTGTCCAAAACATTAAGGATATAGCCCTCCTCAATGGCTTGCTTCATAGAATACAGATCGAAGGATTCCTTCTTACCTTCAGCGTTCAGAGTGCCGAAAAGCTGAAGGGTATCCGGCTTCGGTGTAGCAGTAAAGGCAATCATAGAAACATTGCTCTGCTTGCCACTCTTCTGGATTTCCTCAAGCATCTTGTCTTCTTCAGTCTTTTCCTCCTCGTCCTCCTCATTGGCGAGGACATCGGTTACGGACTGCATATAGACACCCTCAGTAGAAGAATGTGCCTCGTCAATCAGTACAGCAAACTTCTTGCCCTTAAGGTTTCCGAGCAGATTGTTGTTGAGAATGTAATAGAATTTATGAATGGTGGTAACAACGATCTTAGTGTTGCCGCCGAGTGCGATAGCCAGGTCCTCGGAATCGCACCTATCATCCATAACCTTGACCTGTCCGCTTTTGTGCTCGATGCCGAGAATGGCCTCTTGCAGCTGACGGTCAACAATGATACGGTCAGTGATAATCAGCACCGTATCAAAAATATTTTCATTGGCGGCATCGTGAACCGTCGCGAGAATGTGAGCAAGCCAGGAAATGGTTTCGGTCTTGCCGCTGCCCGCAGAATGTTCAATAAGGTAATTGCAGGAGGTGTGGTTCTCGATAACATCGTTCATAACCCGCTCAACAGCACGAAGCTGATGGAAACGTGGGAAAATGAGCACCTTGGACTTTTTGATTTTGCCGGTATCAGCATCCTTGCGCTCTTTCTTTTTGATATAGATGAAACGCTCGATGAGGAACAGGATTTTATCCTTCGTCCAGATGTTCTCCCACATATAGGAGACGTTCACGCCGTTCTGATTGTGGGGATTTCCCTTGCCGAAGTTTTCACCAATGTTGAACGGATTGAAGAAGGTATCGGGGCCCTTCAGTTCCGTGGTGAAATACACTTCATTCAGGTCCATGGCAAACGCAGCAAATACGCCAACCCTGCTCTTGAAAAGGCGGGTGGAAGGATCGCGCTCATTCTTGTACTGCTTAATGGCGTCCTCGTAGCTTTGACCGGAGGTGTTGCATTTCAGTTCAACTGTGAAGATAGCCAAGCCATTCAGAAAAATAACGAGGTCAATGCGTTCGTCAGCCTTGTGATATACCTCTTCCATTACGGAGAAGATATTTTTTCGGTAGTTCGCAACAGCCTGGGTGTTGATGGTGCTGTCCGGCTTGCGATACATCAGCCGAAGGGTAACACCATTATCGAACTCTACGCCGTGCTTGATAACATCGATCAGGCCACGGCTTTCCTTGTTGATTTCCGAGTTGATGTAATTAATGACCGTATCGTTGGTGCGGTCTTTATACATACGGCGCAGACGCTCCATTTCATCGTGCTGCGTATCCTCCAGAAACTCAAGCAGGACTTCGGTATCCATTGCCAACCCAGGCTTATAGGCTGTGTTGGGACGGATACGGAATTTGTTATCCTCTTCCAAACGCTCCAGAATCAACTTTTGGAAATCTTCTTTTTCTCTCAGCTGGTCTGCTCTGATAGGCATATTACCGAACCTCCTTTACTCGTTTTTTGCCTGTGACATACTCAAATATTACGGCAGCCATATGATTTTGCATGGTAAGCAGCTGACGCTCCTTTTCCGCAATAGTTGCATCAATAAGTGCCGTTTTATAGTCCAGCTCTGCTACTATAGCATCTTGCTCTTCTAACGGAGGAACAGAGATATTCTGTTTCTTCAAAATGCTGAACGGAGGGATATTTTTTATAGCACTACCGTTGCTATATTTTTCATTCATATATTCCAGTGCAACATCGAATAAGTAAATAAAATAAGATTTATTGAACCCATCTTTTATTCTTACCCTCATCAATGCCTGATTGATAATACCCGGCTCAATGTTGTCTGGTAGAACATAACACTTACCAATAGTGCCTGCGCAACTCACTATTATGTCGCCAGGAGCAACAGAAAAGTCCTTAAGTCCTCTATAATCTTCGTAGGATAGATAATACCACCCCAGCGAAGCATCGCCCTGAATTGCATTCTTTTGCTCATAGACCTTAAAGGTGTTTTCACCCTTTTCTATAAACATATCGACAGTTACAGCACTTCCAAAGGGACCTTTTTTGTAAGTTGCGATATCCTGCATACGAAGGATTTCCCAATGTTCGGGAGTCGCTCCGCACCACTCTATATGGCTATTCTTTTTCTGCACATCGGGGTTCAAACCGTGTGTAACAACTTCTGAAATATAAGTTTTTTTATATTTTTTCAGCAATGCAAGTTGTGCTTCCAGTTCAGTGATGATAGCCTGCAACTTTCCGCAATGAACATCCAAATAGTCTGCAATGGCTTCCTGTTCGGCATAATCTGGAAACGCATACAAAAATTCCGCAAAATCTCCTTGGTACAGATGCACAATTGTACTGTTGCCAGCATTTTTGTAGTTAAACCAGTTCCAAAACTCATCGGATTTAATCACCCAATAGAGAAACCGCTGGCTATATCCTTCGATAGGTACAATACGAAGAACGCCGCTATTAAGTGATGTTTCACCCGGCATATTCGTTACAATAGCAACCTTACCAATAGTACCGTCTTTGGTAATCAACAGATCGCCTTCCTGAATTTGAATATCCGTAGCTTCTTCCCAACGCTTCATAGGAACATGAACACAATTTTCCCAATCAATACCACCGTCAGCAAAATCAACTCCGGTGATAAGATATGCGCCCTCGTCCTGGTACTCTTCGGATGTCAATCCTTGCCATCCAATGCGTCCCTTCAACGTTGCCATATATTTAATTCGCTTGGTGTTCCAGGCAGTTGGAATTTCTCCAATCCACTGGATGCCAGTCTGTCTCATCTCTTCCATTATTCTGCCCCTTTCTGCAAGGCAGCAATTTTTGCAGTAAGCGAAGACTCCAATTCCATGAATTGCGCCAGCAGATCATCAGCCTTTTCGGGCTCATGGTACACATAGAAATACCTGGTGAACGGGAATTCCGCACCCAATTTCTCTTTATTGGTAGCACTCTCCGCTTTGCTTTCGTCAAAGTCATAGAAGTAAATCGCATCCGGAATATGCGGATACACTTCAGCATCCATATAAGCCTTCTCGTCCTGATTGAGGCGAATAATTTCCGTGTCTTTTGTTGTCGGGTCGATAATCACACGGCCTTTTCTGTCCTTCTGGACAACAGCGGTCTTGTCAATAAACGACAGTTCCATGGCAATGCCGTTGAGACGAGAATCCGACATACCCTCAATACCTGCGAGAGCCTTTTTCAGTACTGCTACGAATTTGGAAAAATCATCGTATTCCTTGTCAGACTCCTGCGCCTTCAACGCCTCAATTACAGCAGCAGTAAAGGTGCGACCCTTAATCTGCTTCTGATATGCCTTTTCGTCAGTAGCGTCACGAGGATCGGTCTGCTCCAATTCCTCAAATTTAGCTTCATTGAAAATGTTGGTATTGGCGGTGAAATAAGCGCTGGTACGAAGTGCCTCAATAGAAGCCGCATTGATAACACCACGGCGCTGTAAGGGCTGGTACACAGACCACTCCTTATACAGGAATTCCTCTCGGTCAAAAATCTTGCTCTCAATAACGCATTCGTGCTTGCGCTTTTCGCACCACTGAGTCTTTCTACCAGGTGCAAAATCCGCATAGATCTCAGTGATAAGGGTAATCTGCTCCTTGGAGATTTCTCTACGCTTTTTGCCAAGAGAACGCTTCAGAGGAGTCCACATATCGGTTGCATCGATAAGCTGAACCTTGCCCTTGCGTTCTTTACGCTTGCCCTTGGACAAAATGAACGCATAGATTGCAATATCGGTATTGTAGAACAACTGAGAAGGCAGACCGATAATGGCTTCTATAAGATCATTCTCAAGCAGGTATCTTCTAATCTGGCTTTCACCACTTGTGGTATTGCCGGAAAACAGAGGAGAACCATTTGTGATAATAGCAGCTCTACCAACGCCTTTCTGCATTTTTGCAACGGCGTGCTGCATAAACAGCAATTGCATATCACCGGTTGTAGGCAATCCCGCCGGGAACCTGCCATTATTGCCTTTCTTGTATTATTCTTTGCGCACCGCTTTTTCAACACCATCGCCGGCATCTTTGCCGCCCCAAGCCTCACCAAAAGGTGGGTTGGCAATGACAAAACGCATGGAGGTATCTTCAAAGCAGTCCTCCTTCATGGTGTCAGCAAAGCGGATGTTTTCTGCAGTCTGGTTCTTAATCAGCATATCCGCAAGGCAGATAGCATGGGATTCAGGGCTGTTCTCCTGTCCGAACAGGCGCACATTGGCGTCCGGGTTCATACGCACGATGAAATCGTGTGCGGTAGAAAGCATACCGCCAGTACCGCAGGCCATGTCCAATACGGTGATTTCTCTGCCTTCGGAGAAAATATCACTGCAACCTTCAGCAAGCAGAATGCTGGTGAGGAGGCGGATAACTTCACGAGGGGTGTAGTGATCGCCCGCAGACGCATTTTCAGAAAAGCGGCGGATGATTTCCTCGAACATATAGCCCATCTTGACATTATCGACTTTTTCGGGGTCGAGTTCGAGTTCAGAGAACTTTTTGACAACACCCAACAGTCGGTTATTTTTGTCGAGATTTTTGATTTCTTCCTTAAACTTCAGTTCTTCAAAAATTGCTTGGACATTCGGAGAGAAGGACTCAATGTAAAAAGTCAGATTCTCTACGATGGCAGGTGCTTCGGTAAGCAGTTTCTTCAAATCAAATTCACAGGTATTGTAGAACTGATAGCCAGATTTTTTGCACAGCAACTGTGCAGGAGCCGCGGGGTTCTTCTTGAATGCGTCAACCACAGCCTTCTTTTTAGGCGCAAGAGCACACTCCAACCGGCGCAGGATAATCATGGGAATGATGACATCCTTGTACTTGTCCGGCTTATAAGGACCACGCAGCGTATTTGCAATGGAGAATACCATGGCGATTTCTTTGGACGCATCTATCGTTTTGTCGTCCATCATTACTTCGGTGATTTTTGTCTGTGCCATTACATCGTTCCTCCAAATTAATATTCATTCAGGTCGATACCGGCCTTCAGCAAACGCTCATAGCGGTCATTGGAAATGATAACCGCCATAGGCTTACCGTTTTTCAAGACAAAACCAGCCTTATCTTCGGTAGATATTGTCGTTATAATCTTTGATGCCTGCCCACGCAGGAAGTCTGACATATTATAATGCTCCATCGGAGTGATACTTTTCTTTACCTCAGCCATGATTTGCCTCCTTGTAATTCATGCTATTTTACATCATAGCACAAAGTAATTACTTTTTCAATGACTTTTGTGTAACTTTTTGTTTGTACAATTCAGGCTACCTCAACAAACACAAAAAAGTTAGTAACTCACCGAGTTACGATTAGAGGCACATATTAACCTTCATCCCTGTCCACAGCCTTTCCAAAACATCGGAAAGGTACTGTTGGCAGGGATTTTTTGCTTATTCACTGTAACTCGCCAAGATTCGGGTTTTCAGACATTGTTAGATATAATTTTGGTATCGAAGGTAACTCCTTCGAAATAAATTTTACTCCGCTTTGTGAGTGGCCATTAACGAAGCGGTGGATACATACGGAACCCGGGACGGATTCTCCGTCAGCCATCCGATGTACCACCGTTGATTCGTCATGCCTTCTCACGAGCGTCGAAGCCGGTGTGTCATCTGATGCACCGGCTTTTGTTGTATCTGCCGCCTCCCTTCCCAAAGCGGGAAAGGACAAGCAATGCAAAAGAATGACAATCAGCACTACATCTATCTGCGTTCCACCCGTGAGCGCATCCCCTGCACAGAGCAGGAGTTCCACGATTATTACCGCGACATTGATGCCTTCCGCAAAAAGCAACAGCGCCACGGGCGCTGCGTGTGTCCCGTCGCCAAGCGACTGGACTGTGACATGGACTGCGTGACTTGCCCCTTCAGCAGAGCCGGAGACTCCCTCTCCTTGGATTACACCGCTACAAACGACGAGGGTGAAGAAAGACCCTGGCTTGACGATATACCAGATGCATTCGCAGAGGTCGATGTGAAAGTTGAGGAAGCTGAGATGCTCGATGCGCTGCATCTTCTTCTATCAACCCTCGCACCGGAGGAACTGGAAATTTGTAAAACCATCATGGTCGATCTTTCCGAGCGTGCTGCTGCCGCATCACTAAACATCTCCCGAAAGGCCTTTACGTGCCGCAGAGATAAGGTTTTGAATCATTTGAAAAATTCTCTAAAAAATTATCTCTGATTTGGGGGCCAAACGGCAATCCCGTGTCCGGTGGCAAGTGTAAGAGGCAAAACGATACCGCCGATTATGGGAGGTGACAAAGAATGTACGAGTCCGAAAACAAGGCGATGAACCCTGACGAGGAACTGGTTGATATCCTTCTGGAGTTTATCATCGTCGCAGCAAACCTGGCAAAAAGCATCAACCGCTCACTCAAGCAGAAGCAAATCAAGGAAGGAGGCAACGTCAATGGGCAGAATCAGCGAATTGGATATGGCGATCAAAGACCTGCGCAGCGCCGCAGCCACTATTAATGAAGTGGCAAACACCCTGGCAGAGATGTTCAGCACCACGGCTGATGAAGCCCCTGACACTGCCGCCCCTGCCGATCCTGCGCTGACGCTGGAACAGGTCAGAGCCGTTCTTGCGGACAAGTCCCGCAAGGGGTACACCGCTGAGATCCGCACGCTGCTCCAGAAGTACGGTGCGGCAAAGCTGTCCGGCATCGACCCCGTCCACTACAAGGCGCTGCTTGCCGATGCGGAGGTGCTGACCGATGCCACCTAAAGGACACGCTATTCTCTCGGCATCGTCTTCCGAGCGGTGGCTCAACTGCCCGCCCTCCGCAAGGCTGTGTGAAGCCTACGAGGATAAAGGCAGCGACTACGCCGCCGAGGGCAGCGATTGCCATGCTCTATGCGAGTTCCGGCTCAAGCAGGCACTTGGTATTCCGGCTGAAAGCCCCATCGAAAATCTCTCTTGGTACAACGAGGAGATGGAGGAATGTGCCGCCGGATACGCTACCTATGTGACGGAGCTTCTGACAGCCGCAAAGCAAACCTGCTCCGACCCTGTGGTCATGATCGAACAGCGGGTGGATTTCTCTCACTGGGTGCAGGACGGTTTCGGAACAGCCGACTGCATTCTCATTGCCGACGGTACGCTCAATATCTGCGATTACAAGCATGGCAAAGGGGTCGAGGTCAGCGCAGAGTGGAACCCGCAAATGATGCTCTATGCCCTGGGTGCCTTGGAGATTTTCGACGGCATCTACGATATTGACACCGTCCGCATGACCATCTATCAGCCCCGGAAGTCGAATATCAGCATCTTCGAGATGTCCAAGGACGCTCTGCTCGAATGGGCAGACACGGAACTGACGCAGAAAGCACAGCTTGCCTACGAGGGACAGGGCAACTTCTCCTGCGGCGAGTGGTGCCGCTTCTGCAAGGCGAAAGCCGAGTGCAGAGAACGCGCAGAAACCAATCTCGCTCTTGCACGGTACGACTTTGAGAAACCAGCGCTCCTTGACGACGATGAGATTGCCGACATTCTCGGAAAGGTCGATGCATTGACCGCTTGGGCAGCCGATGTGAAGGAATATGCCCTTCAGCAGGCTGTCAGCGGCAAGGAATGGAGCGGGTGGAAACTGGTCGAAGGCCGTTCCAACCGCAAGTACACCAGTGAAGCCTTTGTTGCCGCCGCTGTTGAAAGCGCAGGCTTTGACCCCTATGAGCGCAAGGTGCTCGGCATCACCGCCATGCAGAAACTGCTCGGCAAATCCCGCTTTGATGAGCTTCTCGCTCCCTACATTAAAAAGCCGCAAGGCAAACCCACGCTCGTGCCGGAGAGCGATAAACGTCCGGCAATGAACACCGCAAAATCAGATTTTATGGAGGAATTTTAATATGTCTACCAACACAAACAGAGTCAACAATCCCATGAAGGTCATCACCGGTCCCGACACCCGTTGGTCTTACGCCAATGTCTGGGAGCCTAAGAGCATCAACGGCGGCACTCCCAAGTACAGTGTCAGCCTCATCATCCCCAAGTCCGATACTAAGACGGTCGCAAAGATCAAGGCGGCAATCGAAGCTGCCTATCAGGAAGGACAGGCTAAGCTGAAGGGCAATGGAAAGATCGTACCGCCCCTCGCAGCCATCAAGACCCCGCTCCGCGACGGCGACATTGAGCGCCCTGACGATCCGGCTTATGCCAATGCCTACTTCATCAATGCCAACTCCGCTACCGCGCCCGGTATCGTGGACGCTGACCGCAACCCTGTGCTGACTCGCTCTGAGGTTTACTCCGGCGTGTACGGCCGTGCAAGCATCAACCTGTATGCTTTCAACAGCAACGGCAACAAGGGTATCGCCTGTGGTCTGAACAATCTGCAGCTTATCCGTGCCGGTGAACCCCTGGGCGGCAAGGCAAGTGCCGAGTCCGACTTTGCAACCGATGACGATGATGACTTTCTGGCTTAAGGAGGTAACCGAATATGGAACTGACTACGATTCTTTGCATCCTGCTTCTCAGCCTGTATCTGTTGCTGGCGGTCTTTTGGATTGTCCGCTCGGTCATTGATGCCATCGATGACCATGAGCGCAAGAAAAGGGACGATGCCTGGGAAGCCGAAAAGCAGCAGCTTGAGAAAGAGCGTGCTATTCGTGAAGTGGAATACCACGAAGCCCGCATGAAAAATATGCACGAGTAAAACGCAATACCCCGTGGGCGGCGGAGCGATCTGCCGCCCTATTGGGGTAAGCGAAAGGACCGGTGAATATGAAAACTCTCTCAATCGACATTGAGACTTACAGCGATCAGAACCTTGCGAAAACCGGTGTCTATCGCTATGTGGAGTCTCCCATATTTGAAATCCTGCTCTTTGCCTACAGTGTGGACGGTGGCAGCGTGCAGCAGGTAGACCTTGCCTGCGGAGAGCAGATTCCCGCCAAGGTCCTGTCGGCGCTGACAGATGGTTCCGTAACCAAGTGGGCCTTCAACGCAAACTTTGAACGCATCTGCCTGTCCCGCTTTCTTGGTTTTCCGACCGGGGATTACCTTGCGCCGGACTCGTGGAAATGCTCTATGGTCTGGGCAGCCACGATGGGACTACCGCTTTCCTTGGAAGGTGTCGGCGCGGTTCTTGGGCTTGAAAAGCAGAAGCTGACCGAAGGCAAAGACCTCATCAAATATTTCTGTCAGCCCTGTGCACCGACCAAATCCAACGGACAGCGCACCCGCAACCTTCCGGCACACTCCCCGGACAAGTGGCTGGCTTTCAAAAAATACAACATCCGCGATGTGGAGACCGAAATGTCCATTCAGACGCGGCTTGCCAAATATCCCGTGCCGGACAGCGTGTGGGACGAATACCACATCGACCAGGAGATCAATGACCGTGGTGTTGCCCTGGATATGGAGCTTGTGCGGCAGGCCATTCAAATGGACGGCAGATCCCGCTCCGAACTGACGCAGGCAATGAAGGAACTGACCGCACTTGAGAATCCCAACTCCGTGCAGCAGATGAAGCAGTGGCTTTCGGACAACGGTATGGAAACCGATACTCTCGGCAAAAAGGCTGTATCAGAAATGCTGAAAACCGCACCACCGGAACTGCAAACGGTATTGACTCTCCGGCAGCAGCTTGCAAAGTCCTCGGTAAAGAAATACCAGACAATGGGGACTGCGGTCTGCGCCGATGGTCGTGCCAGAGGTATGTTCCAGTTTTACGGTGCCAACCGCACAGGCCGATGGGCAGGACGCATCATTCAGATGCAGAACCTGCCGCAGAACCACCTCTCCGACCTTGCTGAAGCCCGTGGCCTTGTCCGCTGCGGCGACTTTGAAGGCGTGAAAATGCTCTACGAAGATGTGCCGGATACACTGTCACAGCTGATCCGCACAGCGTTTGTGCCGCAAGGTGACCGCAAATTCATCGTTGCCGACTTCTCGGCCATTGAAGCCCGTGTCATTGCGTGGCTTGCCGGAGAGGAATGGCGGCAGAAGGTCTTTTCCGATGGAAAGGATATCTACTGTGCGTCTGCGTCGCAGATGTTTGGTGTCCCTGTCGAAAAGCACGGCGTCAACGGACACCTTCGGCAGAAAGGCAAAATCGCAGAATTGGCTCTCGGCTACGGTGGCTCCGTCGGCGCGCTAAGGGCAATGGGTGCGCTTGACATGGGACTGACCGAAGATGAACTGCCGCCCCTTGTAGGCGCATGGCGGCAGGCCAATCCGAAAATCGTACAGTTCTGGTGGGCGGTCGACCGTGCCGTTATGGAAGCTGTTCGATTCAAGCACACCAACGAGACCCACGGCATTACCTTTTCCTGCAGAAGCGGGATGCTGTTCATTATGCTCCCGTCCGGCAGACATCTTGCCTATGTAAAGCCCAAGATCGGCACGAACAAGTTCGGCGGTGACTGTATCACTTATGAAGGTGTCGGTGGCACAAAAAAGTGGGAACGGCTCGACAGCTATGGTCCCAAGTTCGTGGAGAACATTGTGCAGGCAACGGCTCGTGACATTCTCTGCTATGCAATGAAAACGCTCCGCTGCTGTTCCATCGTGATGCACATCCACGATGAAGTGGTCATCGAAGCCGACCACCGGATGTCTTTGCAGGCAATATGCGATCAGATGGGCAGAACCCCTCCCTGGGCGAAAGGATTACAGCTTCGTGCCGATGGCTATGAAACGGAATTTTATAAGAAAGACTGACGAGGTATAACCCATGAGTATCAACAAATTCAACAGCGAGGGGTATTACGACCCCACCGCTTATGAGGCTATGACAGCCGTAGAAAAAGAGGAAAAGGCTCTCCGAGCCTTTCGCCCCATCGTGTATATCTGCTCTCCTTATGCAGGGGCGGTATCGGAGAATATCGAAAATGCCCGAAAGTACAGCCGCTTCGCCGTGGACAAGGGGTACATCCCTGTAGCACCCCACTTGCTGTTTCCGCAGTTTCTGAATGACAACAATCCGAAAGAGCGTCAGTTAGGACTGTTCTTCGGAAATGCCCTGATGAGCAAGTGCAGCGAGGTGTGGGTCTTTGGCGACCGCATCTCCGCCGGCATGGAAGCAGAAATTCGCAGAGCCAAATGGAAGAACTACCGCTTGCGCTACTTCACCAATACTTGCGAGGAGGTATAAACCATGTTCACCCTTTACAGTGCTGACTATATCAACGCACCCAGCAACTGCTCCTATCCGCACAGATTTGAGGTGACCGACTCCGCTAACTTTGCGGATGCGGTCAGCCGCGACTATGTGTGTGCCGAGTACATGAACCATTACCGCAACGGGGATAACTTCCTCGGTTCGGATTGCCTGCCTGTGGACTGTGACAATGACCACTCAGAGAATCCTGCCGATTGGGTCACTCCGGCAGATGTCCAGGCGGCATTTCCCAGCATTACCTTTGCCGTTCACTACAGTCGCTTTCATATGCGCGAGAAAAACGGCAAACCTGCCCGTCCCAAGTTCCATGTGCTGTTTCCCATTGACTACATGACAGACGCTGCCGCCTACAGCGAAATGAAGAAACTTGTCAACACCATTTTCCCGTATTTTGACACCAAGGCTCTGGATGCTGCCCGTTTCTTTTTCGGAACAGCAAACCCAGAGGTTGAACTGTACCCTGGCGAGATGACCTTAAGCGAGTATCTGTCCGCAGAAGATTTTGATGCGGAAATGCCTGGTGGTTCCCACGGCGGCACACAGGTCATTCCCGAAGGCAGCCGTAATGCAACCATGTCCCGCTTTGCCGGTCGCGTCATCAAAAAGTACGGTGACAATGACACCGCTTTCCAGTGCTTTATGGAAGAAGCAGAAAAATGCACTCCTCCTCTGGAACAGCAGGAACTGATGACCATCTGGCACAGCGCACAGAAGTTCTATGCCAAAGTTCAACAGCAGGACGGATATGTTCCTCCCGAACTGTATAACGATGATACCTCCTATAAGCCGGACGATTTCTCCGATGTCGGACAGGCAGAGGTGCTGGCAAAGCACTTCTCCGGGGAACTGCGTTATTCTCCAGCGACCCACTACATCCGTTACAACGGCCGATACTGGCAGGAAACCGAACCCGGGGCGCAGGCTGTTGCCCACGAACTGACCCGCCGTCAGCTGAAAGAAGCGTCTGCGGATATGATTGCTGCTCTTGCTGCTCTTAAGGCTTGCGGCGCACAGGACATTCTGGACAACAACAGCAAGGCCAAGGCCGAGGGCATGATGAACGATGAGCAGATGGAAGCCTATAAAGCCTTCCTCGCTACAAAGGCATATCAGTCCTATGTCATTCAGCGCCGCGCTTCCAAAAACATCACCGCCACACTGAAAGAGTCCCGTCCGATGCTTGAGATCACTCCGCAGGACTTGGACGCCAACCCTTACTTGCTCTGCACCCCAGATGCCACCTATGACCTGCGTCTCGGTATGGCGGGTGCAAGGGAGCATTCGCCGGAGGACTTCATCACCAAAACGACCACCGTTTCTCCCAGCGACCGTGGCAAACAGATCTGGCTCGACTGCCTGGACACCATTTTTTGCGGCGACCGGGAGCTCATTGACTATGTGCAGATGATCTGCGGTCTTGCCGCTGTTGGCAAGGTCGAGGTCGAAGCCCTCATTATCGCATACGGCTGCGGTCGCAACGGTAAGTCCACCTTCTGGAACTCCGTATCCCGTGTTCTCGGCCTTTATAGCGGCAACATCTCTGCCGACACACTGACCTTCGGATGTCGCCGCAATGTGAAGCCGGAAATGGCTGAGGTCAAGGGCAAGCGTCTGCTCATTGCAGCCGAAATGCAGGAAGGCGCACGGCTGAACGATTCCACTGTGAAGCAGCTCTGCTCCGTGGACGATATCTTTGCGGAGAAAAAGTACAAAGACCCCTTCAGTTTTTCTCCCAGTCACAGCCTGGTGCTGTACACCAACCATCTGCCCAAGGTCAGTGCATCCGATGACGGCACCTGGCGCCGCCTAATCGTGATCCCGTTCGATGCCAAGATTGAGGGAAAGAGCGACATCAAGAACTACGGCGACTACCTGTATCAGAATGCCGGAGAAAGCATTCTCGAATGGGTCATAGAAGGAGCCAAAAAGGTCATTGACCTGGACTACAAATTCCCGGTTCCGGCTACCGTGCAGAAAGCCATTGACGATTACCGCGCGCAAAACGACTGGTTCGGCAACTTTCTCGATGAGAGGTGCGAGGTCGGCAACAGCTACAGAGAGAGTTCCAATGCGCTGTACCAGGCATACCGCAACTATTGTGTAGATACCAACGAGTATGTCCGCAGCACCGCCGACTTCTATACTGCTCTTGAGGGTGTAGGCTTTGACCGTATCAAGGTTAAAAATAAGCGTTTTATCAAGGGTGTGCGGCTGAAACCGGACGATGCGGGCAGTGAGGATTTCCTTAACTGACAGACCATTGGGTTAACCTCGATTAAGATCAAATACAAAAAGTCTCTTAGGGAGATTTTTCATAAAACCCATAAGAAGAAGTCTTGTAAATGACCTTCAACGAGGTTAACCCAGGCCTTAAATCTCAACAGGAGAAAGCATTATGAGAGAAAAAACAATCGAGCGAAAATTAACGCTGATGGTTAAGAAGCGGGGCGGCATCTGTCCGAAGTTCGTGTCTCCCGGATTTGACGGGATGCCCGACCGAATCGTTCTTCTGCCAGGTTGCCATTTTGCCTTTGTGGAAGTAAAGGCTCCCGGCGAAAAGCCCCGCCCACTTCAGCTTTCGCGGCACAAATTACTGCGCAGACTTGGTTTTCCGGTATATGTCCTGGATGCCGAGGAGCAAATCGGAGGTATCCTTGATGAAATACAGTCCACATGATTACCAGACCTATGCCGTGGATTACATCGAAACACATCCCGTTGCCACCGTATTTTTGGATATGGGACTTGGGAAGACGAGCATCACCCTCACGGCGATCAACGACCTGCTGTTCGACAGCTTCGAGGTGCATCGGGTGTTGGTCATCGCACCGCTGCGGGTGGCACGGGACACATGGACAGCGGAAGTCGATAAGTGGGATCATCTGCAGAACCTCATCTGTTCCGTGGCTGTCGGCACAGAGTCAGAACGCAAAACTGCCTTGATGCGACCGGCTGATATTTACATCATCAACCGGGAAAATGTCCAATGGCTTGTCGAAGAAAGCGGCATCCCGTTCACCTTTGATATGATTGTGATTGACGAGCTGTCCTCTTTCAAGAACCACAACACAAAGCGGTTCAAGTCGATATTGAAAGTCAGGCCCAAGGTCAACCGCATCGTAGGGCTGACCGGCACTCCCGCTTCCAACGGTCTGATGGATCTATGGGCAGAGTTCCGCATCCTGGACATGGGTCAGCGGCTGGGACGCTTCATCACCAAGTACCGCACCGACTATTTCATGCCGGATAAGCGCAACGGGCAGATCATCTACAGCTACAAGCCGCTGCCGTATGCGGAGGATGCCATTTATAAGCAGATTTCCGACATCACCATCTCCATGAAAGCGACAGACCATCTGAAAATGCCGGAACTGGTCAGCAGCGAATATGCCGTGCGTCTTTCCGATGAGGAGAAGCAGAAATACACCGATTTGAAACAGGAACTGGTGCTGTCTCTCGGAGATGCCGAGATCACCGCCGCCAATGCCGCATCCCTCTCCGGCAAGCTGTCGCAGATGGCAAACGGCGCAATCTATGACGATAACGGCAAGGTCATCCAAATCCATGACCGCAAGTTGGATGCTCTGGAGGATATCATCGAAGCAGCAAACGGCAAGCCTATACTGGTAGCCTACTGGTTCAAGCATGACCTCACCCGCATATCCGAGCGGCTGAAAAAACTGCATATCCCGTTTTCCCGCCTGGATGACTCCGACAGTATCCGCAGATGGAATAACGGTGAAATCCCGGTGGCGCTGATCCACCCAGCATCGGCAGGACACGGTCTGAATCTTCAGTCCGGCGGCTCCACGCTTGTGTGGTTCGGCCTTACCTGGTCATTGGAATTATATCAGCAGACCGTGGCTCGCCTATGGCGGCAGGGACAGACATCCGAAACCGTAGTGGTGTAGCACATCATCACCAAGGGCACCATTGACGAGCGCATCATGAAAGCCCTCTCCCAAAAGGAGCATACGCAAACGGCTCTTATCGATGCCGTAAAAGCGGACTTGAAAATCTGAGACAATCTATGAAAACCCGTGCCGATCCGAGGATCTCAAAATATCGGAGGTACGAATATGAACCCTTATCAGGCATTAGCCAACGCCATTGTAGAACTGGCCGTAAAAGACTACAAAAAAGCTCTCAAGCGGCACTATCGCTTTCCGAATAACGAGGATTACGCCGCCGAGGTAAAAAGCCTGGAGCGATTTTTCCGTTCCGGTTGGTATGGAATGCTGACCGACCTTGACGGCGAATATCTCATGACAGGTGTTCGCCGCATGGTGTGCAAGGAGGCGGCGGCATGAAGGCAAAGGAATTTTTGAACCAGGCATATCTCTTGGATCAGCGAATCAAGAGCAAGACCGAGCAGATACAGTCCCTGAACGAGCTTGCTACCAAATGCACCGCCACGCTGACGGGTATGCCGAGGAATCCCAATCACGGCGGCTCCACGATGGCAGATGCCGTGTGTAAAATCATCGACCTGCAAAATGAGATTGCTGCGGATATGGATCGGTTGGTACAAATCAAGAAAGACATCGTAGATGTTATCGGCAAGGTCGATGATGTGAAGTTCCGCATTCTCTTGGAGAAGCGGTATCTGTGTGGCGAAACATGGGAAGAAATCACCGTGAGCCTGTACCACAACCGCCGATGGGTCTTTCGGCTGCATGGCAAAGCCCTGGATGAAGTGCAGAAAATCCTTGATTCCGGCGAAACAAGCCACTAAAAGCCACTATAATACATCCTCGCTTTATGATATCATTATAATGCGAAGAAAATATGGAACGAGCCTCATGGGAGTCAAATCCCGTGGGGCTTTTCTTATACCCGAAGGAGGTGAGCAAATGCCCAAGCGACCACTCAGGCCCTGCTCTCACCCCGGCTGCCCCAACCTCTGTGAAGGACAGTTTTGTGAACAGCACCGTGTGGAAGAACGCCGCAAGTACGACAAATACGAGCGCAGCTCCGATGTCAACCGCAAATACGGCAGAGCGTGGAAACGCATCCGTGACCGCTATGCGGCGGAGCATCCCCTCTGTGAGATGTGCCTCAAGGAAGGGCGGCTGATCCCGGTACAGGAAGTTCACCACATCCTGCCCGTTTCCAAAGGCGGTACTCACGCAAGGGACAACCTCATGAGTCTGTGTCAGTCCTGCCACACCAAGATCCACCACGACCTCGGCGACCGGTAGGGGGATGAAAATCTCCGGGGCCTTTTCGGTCGGGCAACGGCCCGGGGTCACGTGTGCGAAAAAGGCGAAATCAAAAGGGTAATTAAGGGAGGTGAACTCAGATGCCCACAAAATCGAATAACACAGGCGGGCGCGGTGGCGCAAGACCCGGTGCGGGAAGGAAGAAATCCGCAGTCAAGGACAAGGCCGAAAACGGGAATCCCGGCGGCAGAAAACTTGAAGTGCTGGACATTCCCGAAGTCGAGGGTGTTGCCATGCCGAAGCCCCATGATTTTCTTTCTGCCGAGCAGCGAGACGGCAGCGTCCTGCAGGCACAGGAAATTTACACGGAAACCTGGCAGTGGCTTAAAGGCATCGGCTGCGCCGCAAAGGTGTCACCGCAGCTCTTGGAGCGCTATGCCATGTGTTCCGCCCGCTGGGTGCAGTGCGAGGAAATGACCAACCGCATGGGTTTCCTCTCCAAGCACCCCACCACGGGAAAGCCGATCCCGTCCCCGTTTATCAACATTGGCATCAACTACATGAACCAGGCGGTTCGGCTCTGGAATGAGATTTTCCAGATCGTGAAAGAAAACTGCAGCACGGAATACGGCGAGTCAACGCCGCAGGATGACCTGATGGAACGCCTGCTCCGTGCGAGAAAGGGGTAACACCATGTTTGAAAAAGTGAATCCGTGCCACCCGGATAAGGTGGCGGACAGAATTGCCGGTGTGCTTGTCGACCTGGCATACAGAAAAGAAGCGAAACCCCGCATCGCCGTGGAAGTGCTCATCGGTCACGGCGTGTGCCACATCATTGCGGAAACCTCCGTTACGCTGGACAAGGCGGATGTCGCCGCCGCCGTCCACCGCATTGCCGGAAATCTCGCCGTGGACTATGTGGAAGTGCCGCAGGACGGTCACCTTGCCGACAACCAGGCAGACGGTGTCCGCTGCGGTGACAACGGCATCTTCAAGGGGATGCCCGTAACCAAGGAGCAGAAAATGCTCTCAAAAATCGCACGGGACATTTTCTCCGTGTATCCCTATGACGGGAAGTACATTCTGAACGGTGATCGGCTCATCCTCTGTCAGAGCAATGCACCTTCGGATGAACTCCGAAAGCTGTATCCCGATGCGGAGATCAATCCGCTCGGCGACTGGACGGGTGGTACCGATGTGGACACCGGCGCAACCAACCGTAAGCTCGGCTCGGATATGGCCGACTCGGTGACCGGAGGCGGTCTGCACGGCAAGGATCTGTCCAAGGCGGATGTGTCCGTCAACATCTACGCTTTCCTCAAAGCCCAAGAGACTGGCAAGCCTGTGACGCTCTGCTGCGCCATTGGCGATGATGCTGTGGGTGGCAGACCCTACGCTGAAATTGTGGAGATTGCCCGGAACTACATTCGCTCGGTCGGCGGCTTCGAGAAGTTTGCGGAATGGGGGCTGGTCTGATGAAAACAACGACCGAGATGCAGCTCGTCCCCATCACGAAGCTGGTTCCCTATGTCAACAACGCCCGGACACACAGCCCGGAGCAGATCAATAAGCTGCGCTCCTCACTCCGTGAGTTCGGCTTTATCAATCCCGTCATCATCGACCGTGACTATGGCGTTATTGCCGGTCACGGTCGTATTCTTGCCGCCAAGGAGGAAGGCATCTCTGAGGTGCCGTGTGTCTTTGCCGACCACCTCACCGAAGCCCAGAAGAAAGCCTACATCATCGCCGACAACCGTATGGCGATGGACGCAGGCTGGGATGAAGAACTCCTGCGTGTGGAGATCGAGTCCTTGCAGGCGGCGGACTTCGACCCGCTCCTCACCGGCTTTGATGAAAAGGAGTTGTCGAAGCTGTTTGACGACGGCATTAAAGCCGAAGAAGATGATTTCGATGTAGATGCCGAGCTGCAAAAGCCGACCTTCACGAAGTCCGGTGACATCTGGACGCTGGGACGGCACCGGCTCATCTGCGGCGACAGCACAAAAGAGGAAACCTACACCGCCCTCATGGAAGGCCGCAAGGCGAATCTCGTCGTCACCGACCCGCCCTACAATGTGAACTATGAGGGCAGCGCCGGAAAAATCAAAAACGACAACATGGCATCGGAGAAGTTTTTCAACTTCCTCTTCGATGCCTTTTCCAATATGGAGAAGGTCATGGCGGACGATGCCTCCATCTATGTGTTCTACGCCGACACCGAGGGGCTGAATTTCCGCAAGGCGTTTGATGCCGCTGGGTTCTATCTCTCCGGCTGCTGTATCTGGAAGAAGCAGTCGTTGGTGCTGGGTCGCTCCCCGTACCAGTGGCAGCACGAGCCGTGCCTTTACGGCTGGAAAAAGAAAGGCAAGCACCAGTGGTACACCGGGCGCAAAGAGTCCACCATCTGGGAGTTCGACAAGCCCAGGAAAAATGGCGACCATCCCACCATGAAGCCCATTCCGCTTTTGGCCTATCCCATTCGGAACAGTTCTATGGCAAACTCCGTGGTGCTTGACCCCTTCGGCGGGTCCGGCTCCACGCTCATTGCCTGTGAGCAGACCGACCGCATCTGCTGCACCATTGAACTGGACGAAAAGTTCTGCGACGTTATTGTCCGCAGATACATCGAGCAGGTCGGCACAGATGAGAAGGTCAGCGTCCTGCGCGACGGTAAGGAATACAAGTACAGTGAGGTAGCGCCTCATGATGAATAAGCCTTTGACCCTCGGAAGCCTGTTTGACGGCTCCGGGGGCTTTCCATTGGGTGGACTGCTTGCAGGTATCACTCCCGTGTGGGCATCAGAAATTGAGCCGTTTCCCATCCGGGTGACCACCAAGCGCCTGCCTTTTATGAAGCACTACGGGAACATCTCCGCTATGGACGGCGGCGAAATCGAACCCGTGGACATCATCACCTTCGGCTCACCGTGTCAGGACATGAGCGTGGCAGGCCGAAGAGACGGCTTGGACGGAAAGCGTTCAAGTCTTTTTTATGAAGCCGTCCGAATCATCAAAGAAATGAGGTGTGCCACCGATGGCAGATATCCAAGATACATCGTATGGGAGAACGTCCCCGGAGCATTCAGTTCAAACAAGGGCGAGGACTTCAAAGCCGTCCTCGAAGCGGTCATCGGCATCGTCCAGCCGGGCACCGAGGTGTCTATGCCTGAAAAGGCACGATGGCCCTACGCCGACCTTTACATGGGAGACGGATGGAGCGTTGCGTACCGAACTCTTGACGCGCAATACTGGGGAGTTCCCCAGCGAAGACGCCGCATCTACCTTGTCGCAGATCTTGCAGGTGGAAGTGCTGGAAAAATACTATTTGAGTCAGAAAGCTTGTCTGGGTATTCTGCGGAGGGCTTCCGCTCGTGGCAAAGAGCTGCCGGAAGTTTTACGCCTTGCGCTGGAGCGGCAGGCTTCGACGGCTACAACGGCAATCTGACGGATGATACTTCTGCCACCCTTGGCGTGAACTGCGGAATGTCTACCGGTCGCAACGGCATCGTGCTGAATGACCAGGGCGGCAGCCGTATGGACATCACAGAGGAGGTTACCTCCACGCTCCGAGCGGAAGCACACCATCCGCCCTGCGTGATGGAGTCGGCAGGCTTCTGCACCGAGCATTCTGCCAAGAGCCGTACCATTGGCTATGAGGAAGAATGCTCTCCCACGCTCCGTGCAGGCGTTGTTCCTGCGGCGGTGGCGCTGGAAAACCATCCGACCGACAGCAGGGTTAAGCTCTCCGAGGACAGCAATGTGCAGACGCTGACCTCCCGCATGGGTACAGGCGGCAACAATGTGCCGCTTGTGATGAAGATCCGCTCCGGCTGCGAAGGCGGCGGCAAGGGTGCGCTCATCCAAGAGAATAAATCCGCGACTCTGTCCTGCAACAACGACCAGACGCTGTTCGAGCCTTGCGGTTGGGACGGCGGGCAGGTTTCTCCGACCCTCACCAAGCAGAATGCGGGTGGAAATCAGCGTATGCCGGACAAGGACAATTTCACCTGTGTCCTTCAGCCCTTCGGCATCTCCTCCAAGGACTCCAACGCCATGAAGTCGGATAATCCTCACAGTGGCATCTACAAAGCGGAAACCGCACGGACGCTGGACGGCAACGGCGGCAATCCTTCCTGTAATCAGGGCGGCATTGCCGTTGTTGCTTTCACGCAGAATCAGCGTGATGAGGTGCGTGACCTCGGTGACCGCTCCGCTGTGGTGTGTGCCAATGCCGGAACGAAGCAGCAGACCTTTGTGCTGCAAGGCTCCATGATCGGTCGTGAGGACAAAAACGGCCCCCAGGGTGACGGCATCAACGAAGATGTTTCTTTCACCCTCAATACCGTTGACCGCCACGCCGTATACGCCATGACCACCGGTAGCTATACGCAGGTGGAGGAAGAAACCTCTCCCACCATCATGGCACGGGACTACAAAGACCCGAATGCAATTTGCATGGGACACGGGTACACCGTCCGGCGTTTGACACCCATCGAATGTGCCCGGCTCCAGGGCTTCCCGGACAACTGGTGCGCTGACCTCGGTACGGAAAAACCGACCGATGAGGAAATGTACTTCTGGCATAAGGTTTTCAAGACCTACGCCGAGGTGACCGGCTGCAAAATGAAATCCGACAAGCAGGTCGCCAAGTGGCTGAAAGATCCGTATTCCGACAGTGCGGAATATAAGATGTGGGGCAACGGCGTGGCGCTTCCGTGCGTATGGTTTGTACTCTGTGGGATCGTGTGGGCAGAAAAAATCGAGGCAGCGGATTGACCGCTCCTCGATCTCATCAGTTTTTCCTGGTGGGCTTCACATTGACATCCGGTCGGATGCTCCCGTTGATCTCGCCGTTCTGCTCTTCAAACTTTTTGATGTTCTCGCGAATCAGCACAAGGATGTGGCTGTTCACGGAACGGCCTTCATAATCGGCAACAAAGCCGAGTTTTTCAAGCATTTCTTCCTCTATGCGTATTGAAACGCTCTTGATAGCCATACGGTCACCTCTCCATAAACATATTGTATGTTTATTTTATGTCCATCATGTGCTACAATGTTCTAAATAGATATACGGTATATCTACAATAAATTTTGGAGGCGGCTTAAAAATGCGTGTTGCTGTAATCGGTTCAAGAGGGCTTATGGTGGATGACCTCGGAAAATATCTGCCTGATAATGTAACGGAGATCGTTTCCGGCGGTGCGAGAGGTGTTGACAGCTGTGCAAGGAGCTATGCGCAGACACACGGAATCAAACTGACGGAATTTCTCCCGGAATATGAGAAGTTCGGCCGCTCCGCACCCCTCAAGCGGAACATTACGATCATTGAGAATGCAGACCTTGTGTTGGCTTTCTGGGACGGAACATCCCACGGCACGAAATTCGTAATCGACAACTGCAAAAAGATGGGCGTTCCGGTCAAGATCTTTGTACCCAATCGGGAGTGCAAATGAAGCCGATGTCTTGTTCACATCGTAGAATGTAGCATTTCCGGCAGATAGGACTTGCTATTCAGCGAAATCTGAGCAATATATGTAGTACGCCAAACGAAAGGAGTGCTACTATGAAAAACGAAGCAATGAAAACTGCCGTGGATGCCTTTATACTGGAGCGCATCAATAATTGCGGCAGCAGACCGAACGAATCATTGTCCGATGCCATCGAGCGGCTGTCCGTGTGTGCCGACAAGCTGAGAAATACGCTCTCTGCCGAACAGCGCATCCTGCTGACCGATTGCGAAAATGCCTACTCTGTGACAGACGGCGAGACAATGAACTGCTATTACCGTGCCGGGTTTTCCGACGCGGTATTATTTTTGCTTGGGTGGAGGGATTCTGAATGGAACTGAATTTTCATGTGAATGGTGCAGAGCGCAAGCGGCTGGTGCAGATCATCTCCGACTGGCTCGGTGTCCCCGCAAAATACTGCGGCGCGCCCACATTCAACTATGAGGTGGATTACTTCACCATCGACCGAAACGGCAGTCTGTCCTTTGATGACCGTGCCGACAGCGAGGTCATTGAGCGGCTGCTTCAGCACATCTACGATGAGGGCTTTGACATCGACCAGAGCCACACTGATGACGAAGAAGAGCCTTGCGCCGTCTGCATTTCCATGCCGAGAAGTCTGTTCACCGACAGCAATCTGGAGAACCTTAAGGCACTCATTGCCGCCAAGGGCAGTCTTATCAAGAAAGCCCTCGGTGTGAGTGGCCTTCCGTTGGAGATCACGGACACGAAGGTTTCCTTCCCTTGGTTCCCGGCAGCGCCCACCCCGGACGAGATGAACGCCTATGACACCTTCATCTGCAAGCTGTGCGAGATGGCACGGAATCAGAAGCGGGTCAACGCCGCCGAGAAACCCACGGACAATGAGAAATATGCATTCCGCTGCTTTCTCCTGCGGCTCGGCTTCATCGGTGCGGAATACAAAACCGCTCGGAAAATACTTCTCCGCAACCTCGCAGGCAGTTCCGCCTTCAGAAGCGGTCAGCGGTCGGAGGTGGAAGTATGCGAATGATTTCAAAAGAAGCCCTACAAACCCTTCGTGAGCGGTTTCCGAAGGGCACACGGGTCGAACTCCTTCAAATGGACGACCCGCAGGCTCCGCCTATCGGCACGAAAGGCACCGTGCGAGGCGTGGATGACATCGGCAGCATCATGGTTGCCTGGGATAACGGCTGCGGTCTGAGCGTAGCATACGGTGAGGACATCTGCCGGAGGTGCGACAATGAATGAGAAAATCCGAGAGCAGATTCTTGCCGTCCGCAAGACCGGATGCTCGAATATGTTTGATGTGCCGATGGTGCAGTACATTGCCAATGAGATGCGGTTTTACGAACTGGTGGTATTCCTCGAAGAACACCGCAGCGAGTATGTGCATTTCATTCTCACGGGAGAACCGCTGTAATATACACAGTTTTCGCTCCAAATGATTGTGTAGTATATTCTCAGAAATGACTGGATATATCCACGGAGTGACGGTAATATACACTCACAACAAAACAAACGGAGGTACACGATTATGTGGAAAGAAGGCAGCATCAGAGTTAACGGTGAGGTTTTTCACTACTGGATGAAGCAGTACGACAAAGGCTCCGAGTGGGGTATCGACGGCGGACGCATTTCCAAGCTCATGCTCAAGCGGGACGGCAAAATCGTCTGCAACTACGACAGAGGCTGGGACATCGAACCCGCCGATGAACACACACAGCTTGCGCTGGAGCTTCTGCTCCACAGCGAGAACTGGTAAACAATCAAAACTTCAAAGCAACGGCTCCGTGAGGGGCTGCTGCTCGTTATATAGATGGTCGCATCCAATTCGGATGGCGACTATTTTTTGTGCCTTGGAGGTGAGCATTACGAGAAAACTGAAAAACTACAAGCCGACAAGGTTCATGGAGAAAACCTCCCACTACGATACGGGCGCCGCCGATTACGCTGTCATGTTCATCGAAAGCCTATGCCACACAAAAGGTACCTGGGCGAGAAAGCCCTTCGAGCTTATTGACTGGCAGGAGCAGATCATCCGGGATATTTTCGGTGTCCTCAAGTCCAACGGCTATCGGCAGTTCAATACGGCATACATTGAGATCCCCAAGAAGCAGGGCAAGTCCGAGCTTGCCGCAGCGGTAGCCCTTTTGCTCACCTGCGGTGACGGAGAGGAACGCGCCGAGGTCTATGGCTGTGCTGCCGACCGTCAGCAGGCGTCCATTGTGTTCAATGTGGCGGCCGACATGGTGCGAATGTGTCCGGCACTCTCCAAGCGGGTCAAGATACTGGATTCCCAGAAGCGGCTCATTTATCAGCCAACGGGCAGTATCTACCAGGTGCTCTCTGCCGATGTGGGCAACAAGCACGGCTTTAACACTCACGGCGTGGTATTTGACGAGCTGCACACCCAGCCCAACCGCAAGCTCTTTGACGTCATGACCAAAGGCTCCGGCGACGCCCGTATGCAGCCGCTGTATTTCCTCATCACCACGGCCGGCAACGATACGAAGTCCATCTGCTACGAGATCCACCAGAAGGCCAAGGACATCATCGAGGGACGCAAAATCGACCACACCTTCTATCCCGTTATCTACGGTGCGGAGGAATCAGACGATTGGACGGACCCGAAGGTCTGGAAAAAGGCCAACCCGTCCCTCGGCATCACGGTTGGCATCGACAAGGTCAAAGACGCCTGCGAGTCCGCCAAGCAGAACCCAGGCGAGGAGAACTCCTTCCGACAGCTTCGCCTCAATCAATGGGTCAAACAGGCGGTGCGCTGGATGCCGATGGACAAGTGGGACAAATGTGAGTTTGCCGTCTGCGAGGATGATCTGGAAGGCCGTGTCTGTTACGGCGGTCTGGACTTGTCTTCAACAACGGACATTACGGCATTCGTTCTGGTGTTCCCGCCGGAAGATGAGAACGACAAATACATCATCCTGCCGTACTTCTGGATACCGGAAGACAACCTCGACATCCGAGTCCGGCGTGACCATGTGCCATACGACGTGTGGGAGCGGCAGGGCTTTTTGCAGACCACGGAAGGCAATGTCGTTCACTATGGCTATATCGAGAAATTCATCGAAAGCCTGGGGGAACGTTTCAATATCCGGGAGATCGCTTTTGACCGCTGGGGTGCTGTGCAGATGGTACAGAACCTTGAGGGCATGGGCTTCACGGTCGTTCCTTTCGGACAGGGCTTCAAGGATATGTCCCCACCCACCAAGGAGCTGATGAAGCTGGTACTGGAGCAGCGCATTGCCCACGGCGGGCATCCTGTCCTCCGCTGGATGATGGACAACATTTTCATCCGCACCGACCCGGCCGGAAATATCAAGCCGGACAAGGAAAAATCCACAGAGAAAATCGACGGTGCCGTGGCGACGATCATGGCACTGGATAGAGCCATCCGCTGCGGCAACGACAATGGTGCTTCGGTCTATGATAGTCGCGGGCTGTTATTCATTTAACCCTGCAAAATCAGTCGAATATAAAAAGTTTTTGCACTATGGTGCATTTACTTGATTTTCTCGCCGATTCATGCTATACTAATAGCGTAGGAGGTGTGAAAACATGATAGATTCCCATGAACTCAGGCGGCGTGACGGCTATTTGAATAAACTGATCGGCTTTCAGGATACGGAGCCGGTCAAGGTAATCACCGGCATTCGCCGCTGCGGCAAGTCCAGCCTGTTAAAGCTGATGGTTCAGCATTTGAAAGATACCGGTATTCAGCCGGAGCAGATCATTGAGATGAATTTTGAATCCTTCGATTTCCGAGGGATGAGCGCCGATGATATTTACCGCTATGTGAAAGAGCGCATTGTCCTCGGAAAGCGGATGTACCTTTTCTTTGATGAGCTGCAGCGGATCGAAGCGTGGGAGGATGCTATAAACGCCTTCCGTGTGGATTTTGACTGCGACATCTATGTCACCGGATCGAATGCCTATCTTCTTTCTTCGGAGTATTCCACCTATCTCTCCGGACGGTGCGTGGAAATCAAAATGCTGCCGCTCTCTTTCCGTGAGTTCCTCGATTTTCACGGTTTTGAGGTTCGTGAAACGCAAAGCGCCCTTGGTGGACGCCGCAAGCAGGTATTTGATAAGAACGGTGAACGCTACGAACTGCGAGAAGTTTTTGACGCCTATATGCGCTTCGGTGGAATGCCCGGCATCGCCGATGTCGGACTGGAGCAGGAAAAGGCGCTGTCTCTTCTCGACGGTATCTATTCCACAGTCGTGATTCGTGACATTCTGGAACGGGAAAAGCGAAAAGGTCAAAAGCAGATCACAGACCCTACGCTGCTTCGTAAGATCATTCTGTTTCTTGCGGATAATATCGGCTCCAGTGTTTCTATTGCATCCATCGGCAACACACTGGTCAACGAGGGGCTTTTGGACGATGGCAAACGCAAAGGCGCACCCAGTGCGCATACCGTGCAGGCATACGTGAATGCACTTTTGGAAAGCTACTTCTTCTATGAGATTAAACGCTTTGATATCAAGGGCAAAGCCTACCTCCGTACACTCGGAAAATACTATATCGTTGACATCGGACTTCGCAACTATCTGCTGGGCTTCCGTAATCGGGACAGCGGTCACGCCATTGAGAATGTCGTTTACTTTGAACTGCTTCGCCGTGGCTATGATGTAGCAATTGGCAAGATCGGCAACGCCGAGGTTGACTTCATTGCAACTACCGCGGACGAGAAAAAGTATATTCAGGTAACGGAATCGATGATGAGTGAGGACGTGCGCAAACGGGAGCTTGCACCGCTTCAAAGTATCCGCGATAACTACGAAAAAATCGTGCTGTCCCTTGAGCAGGGCCTTGATGCTTCCTACGACGGCATCAAATCCGAGAACCTCATCGACTGGCTGCTCAGCGAATAAGCACTGCATTTTCGGAGCAAAATCAAAAGTTTTTGCAGTTCAAGTCGGAAACTTCCTTAAACAGAACACTTTCGGACTTGCAAATAGATACAATTGAAGATTCAAAGCATCTGTCTACGGACAGGTGCTTTTCTTTTGCCCATTTTTAAGGAGAGTGATGTCAATGGGTATTTTTTCAGGGCTGTTCAAATCCAAGGACAAGCCTCAAAACCGCACATCGGGCAGCAACTACGCCTTTTTCATGGGCGGCACGACCTCCGGCAAAGCGGTGACGGAACGCTCAGCCATGCAGATGACCGCCGTGTACTCCTGCGTCCGTATTCTCTCAGAAGCGGTGGCGGGGCTGCCGCTACACCTCTATAAATACACGGACAGCGGCGGCAAAGCAATGGCGCTTGACCATCCGCTTTACCATTTGCTCCACGATGAGCCAAACCCGGAGATGAGTTCCTTCGTATTCCGGGAAACGCTCATGACGCACCTGCTCCTCTGGGGTAACGCCTACGCACAGATCATCCGCAACGGCAAAGGCGAAGTGGTGGCACTGTACCCGCTTATGCCCAACCGCATGGAGGTCAACCGGGATAAGAATGGCAAGCTCTACTACCTCTATTCCACCCAATCCGACGATGCGCCGACCATGAAAGGCTCGACAGTCTATCTCGACCCGTCCGAGGTGCTGCACATCCCCGGCTTGGGTTTTGACGGGCTGGTCGGATATAGCCCCATCGCTATGGCGAAGAATGCCATCGGCATGGCTATCGCCTGCGAGGAGTACGGTGCGAAGTTCTTCGCCAACGGTGCCGCACCGGGCGGCGTGCTGGAACACCCCGGCACGATCAAAGACCCGCAGCGTGTGCGGGAGAGCTGGCAGTCCACCTTCGGCGGCAGCGGCAATGCCAATAAGATCGCCGTGCTGGAAGAAGGCATGAAATACACGCCTATCGGCATCAGCCCCGAACAAGCGCAGTTCCTCGAAACACGAAAATTCCAAATCAATGAGATTGCTCGAATTTTCCGGGTCCCACCCCACATGGTCGGCGACCTGGAAAAGTCGAGCTTTTCTAATATTGAGCAGCAGTCCCTTGAGTTCGTGAAATACACCCTTGACCCATGGGTCATCCGCTGGGAGCAGTCCATTCAGCGGGCACTCCTTTCGCGGGACGAAAAAGCGGCGTATTTCGTGAAATTTAATCTGGAAGGCTTGCTTCGCGGCGATTACCAGAGCCGCATGAACGGGTACGCCATCGGCCGCCAGAACGGCTGGATGTCTGCAAATGACATCCGGGAGCTTGAAAACCTCGACCGCATCCCGGCAGAGGACGGCGGCGACTTGTACCTCATTAACGGCAATATGCTCCCACTGAAGAATGCGGGTGCTTTTGCAGATACACCTACCGATGACGGAAAGGAGGAAAAAACCGATGAAGAAGTTCTGGAACTGGAAGAACCGAACGGTGACCAACGTGGAGACGCAGGAACAGACACAGGAAAGAACCCTGTTCCTGAACGGGACCATCGCCGGGGAAAGCTGGTTTGACGATGATGTCACCCCGCAGCTTTTCAAGGACGAGCTCATGTCCGGCAGCGGAAACATTACCGTGTGGATCAACTCGCCTGGTGGTGACTGCGTGGCGGCGGCTCAAATCTACAATATGCTCATGGACTACAAGGGCGATGTGACCGTGAAGATCGACGGCATTGCCGCTTCTGCCGCATCCGTCATCGCTATGGCGGGTACGAAGGTGCTGGTGTCTCCCGTGTCCATGCTAATGATCCACAACCCCATGACGGCTGCGTTCGGCAATTCGGACGAGATGCAGAAAGCTATCGAGATGCTCTCAAGCGTTAAGGATTCCATCATCAATGCCTATGAGATCAAGACGGGGCTGTCTCGTGCAAAACTGTCTCATCTCATGGATGCCGAAACTTGGATGGATGCAAACAAGGCTGTGGAGCTTGGATTTGCGGACGGAATCATGAGCCGTACCGATGAAACCGAGGACATGACCGCGCCTGCCGTTTCCATGCTGTATTCCAAGGCGAATGTGGTGAACTCTCTCATGGAGAAAATCGCCGCAAAATGCGCCATCGACCCGAAATCCAACCGTACACAAAAAGCCGATGACCTTATGGATCGGCTCAATCTCATTAAAAACTGGAGGTAATTCAATATGACTATCAACGAACTGCGTGAAAAGCGCAACCAGGCTTGGAACGCCGCAAAGGCATTTGTGGAAACCAAGCGCGACAAGGACGGCCTTCTTTCCGAAGAGGATGCCAAGACCTATGCCCAGATGGAAAAGAAGGTGCAGGACTACGGTGCCGAGATTGAGCGCATGGAAGCCATGTCCGCAATGGAAGCACAGCTGAACAGACCCACTTCTTCTCCCATCACCGAGAAGCCCATGAACGGCAAGTCCACCGCTGACGAGAAGCCCAAGACCGGCCGTGCTTCCGATGCCTACCGCACCGGAATGCTCACCGCCCTTCGCAGCAACTTCCACCAAGTGAGCGATGTCCTTCGCGAGGGTGTTGACGCTGACGGCGGCTACCTCGTACCCGAAGAGTACGATTCCCGCCTCATTCAGACGCTTTCCGAGGAAAACATCATGCGAAAGCTCGGTCATACCATCACCACATCCGGCGAGCATAAGATCAACATTGCCGCAACTGCACCTGCCGCTGCGTGGATTGAGGAAGGCGGTGCTCTCTCTTTCGGTGACGCCACCTTTGCGCAGATCCTTCTGGACGCGCACAAGCTCCATGTTGCCATCAAGGTGACCGAGGAACTGCTCTACGACAATGCGTTCAAGCTGGAGGATTACATTCTCACCGAGTTCGGCAAGGCACTCGCCAATGCCGAGGAGGACGCATTCCTCAACGGCACCGGTGTCGGTCAGCCTCTTGGCCTGTTTGCGGAGACCGGCGGCGGTCATGTGGCAGAAACGCTTACTGCGGCACTCAAGAGTGATGATCTCATCACTCTCATCCATGCGCTGAAGCGTCCTTACCGCAAGTCCGCCTCTTTCATTATGAACGACAAGACCATCGCACAGATCCGCAAGCTGAAGGACAACAACGGTGCATATATCTGGCAGCCTTCCTACCAGGCAGGCGAACCGGACCGCATTCTCGGCTACACGGTTCACACCTCTGCGTATGCGCCGGAGAATGCTATCGCGTTCGGTGATTACAGCTACTACAACATCGGCGACCGCGGCACCCGTTCCTTCAAGCAGCTCAATGAGCTGTTCGCAGGCAACGGCATGATCGGTTTCGTTGCCAAGGAGCGTGTGGACGGCAAACTTATTCTCCCCGAAGCCGTTCAGATTCTCAAGCTGAAAACCGAATAAGGAAGGAGGCGGCGGTGATGGACGAGCTTCTTTCCAAAGTGAAAGCCAACCTTATCCTGGAACACACGGCGGATGATGCCTTGCTAAAAAGCTACATCACCGCCGCTGTTTCTTACGCCGAAAGCTACCAGCACATCCCGGAGGGCTACTACAAGGAGAACCCCATGCCGCCGACCACAGAGCAAGCCGTAATCATGCTGTCATCCCACTTCTACGAAAGCCGGGACGGCAGCACGGGCGGCTTCTTTGCGGATAACACCGGAGCAGCACAGCAGGTATGGAACACGGTCAATCTGCTGTTGCGGCTTGACCGAGATTGGAAGGTGTGAGCATGAGTTTCGGAAAGATGAACGGCTTTGCCGACATTGTAGAAACCCGCCAAGTCAAGGACAGCGAGGGCTTCACCCATTCCGAGGAAGAAGTCCTCGCTTCCGTCCGTGTGTACCGGGAAGGTCGGCACGGCAGTCAGCGTTGGTCGAACCTCGCCGCATTCAGTGAAGCGACCGACCTGTTCCGCTTTCGGTGTATTCCGGGGCTGACGGTCACCACAGACCAGTTTCTCATTTGCGATGACTGTCGCTACGACATTGTCTCCGTGGAGGATGTCAAAGGCCGTGGGATGTACATCGAGGTTTTAGCGAAAAGGAGTGAACCCACCATTGGCAAAAGCTGAAATGAAAATGCCGGAGGATTTTCTCTTGAAGATCTCCAAGCTCGGCAGCAACTTTGACAGCGTGGCAGATACCGTCCTGCAGGCCGGTGGCGAGGTGGTGCTGAAGAAGGTCAAGAACAATCTCTCCTCCGTTATCGGCAGAGGGACAAAATTCAAATCCCGCACAACGGGCGAACTGGAAGGTGCGCTCGGCCTTTCTCCCTCCAAGCTGAACCGGGACGGTAACCACGACATCAAGGTCGGTTTCGCCGAACCTCGCTCGGACGGCAGCAGCAACGCCAAACTTGCCAACATTCTCGAATACGGCAAGCACGGTCAGCCTGCAAAGCCGTTTCTGAAGCCTGCGAAAACGGCATCCCGGCAGGAGTGTATCGATGCCATGACCAAGGCACTGAATGAGGAGGTGGAAAAGCTGTGAGTCTGCTATCCGATTTACAAACCATTGCCGAGCATTGCGGTGTTCCAGTGGAAACGGGTGTGTTCTCCGGTAAAGCACCGGACACCTATCTGGTCATCACACCGCTGTCGGACAGCTTCGAGCTTCACGCCGACAATGCTCCCGGCTGCGAAACGCAGGAGGCACGGCTGTCCCTCTTCTCGAAGGGCAGCTACACCAAACTGAAAAACGCACTCGTCTGCGCCTTGCTGGGTGCGGATTTTTATATTACCGACCGCCGGTACATCGGCTTTGAAGCCGAGACCGGCTACCATCACTACGCCATTGACGTGGCGCAAATCTACGAACTGGAGGAATAAGTTATGGCGACTATCGGTCTTGACAGACTGTATTACGCAAAAATCACCGAGAACGATGCCGGTGAGGAAACCTACGGCACGCCGTCTCAGCTTGCCAAAGCCATCTCCGCTGACCTTTCGGTGGAACTGGCAGAGGCGACGCTCTATGCCGACGACGGCGCTTCGGAGATCGTGAAGGAATTCAAATCCGGCACGCTCTCCCTCGGCATTGACGATATCGGCTCTGCGGCGGCATCCGATCTCACCGGCGCGACCATCGACAAAAACAAAGTGCTGATTTCCGCATCTGAGGACGGCGGCGACCCTGTGGCGGTGGGCTTCCGCGCCAAGAAGTCCAACGGCAAGTACAAGTATTACTGGCTGTACCGCGTGAAATTCGGTATTCCGGCGACGAACCTTGCCACCAAGGGCGACAGCATCACCTTCTCCACGCCGACCATCGAGGGCACCATCCTGCGCCGCAACAAAGCAGACGCAGGCGGCAAGCACCCGTGGAAGGCAGAGGCACTGGAGGGCGATACGCCCGCTGCGACCATCACGGGCTGGTATAAGGAAGTGTACGAGCCGAACTATACCACTACTCCCGAAAAACAGGGTTAACGGAGGGAACGCACAATGAATAACGAGAGAACTGCAGTCATCACCATCGGTGACGAGGAGTATACGCTGCTCCTCACGACCAAGGCTACCAAGGAGATCGCCGGTCGCTACGGCGGTCTGGAGAACCTCGGCGAGAAGCTGATGAAGTCCGAGAACTTTGAAATGGCTATTGGTGAGATCGTGTGGCTTATCACGCTTCTGGCAAATCAGAGCATTCTTATCCACAACCTCAAGGATAAGGAGCACCCCAAGGAGCTGCTCACCGAGGATGTGGTGGAGCTTCTGACCACGCCGCTTGATCTCGCCGGATACAAAACCGCCATTACGGAAGCGCTCTACAAGGGTACCAAGCGGAATGTGGAAAGCGAGAAAGACTCAAAAAACGCACAAGTCGGGTAACAGTCTCCGATGCGGAGCTGTTTACCCGGCTTCTCTACTACGGCCTTGCCCACCTTCATCTCAGCCAAGATGAGGTGTGGCTGATGCCGTTTGGACTGCTTTTGGACTTATGGGAATGCCACAAGCAGTATAACGGGCAGGCTACCCCAGCCAGAGAGCATTACATCGACGATATTATCCCGGATGGAATTTGATATTGTATTGCTATTGTGCGCACATTCGTGTATAATGGATGGCGAATAATAATATGTAAAGGGGTGTCGGCATGGCGAAATCATCAAATCTGTATGTGCGAATCGAACCGGAACTCAAAGAACGCGCAGAAGCAATTCTAAGTGCTCTTGGAGTCCCTGTTTCCACGGCTATCACAATGTACTACAAGCAAATCGTGCTGCAACGCGGAATACCATTCAAAGCAAAACTGCCGGAATCACCGCTGGATGTCAGCCGCATGACGAATGTGCAACTGGATGCAGCATTGGAGAAGGGCTATGCCGAGGCAATGACCGGGCATACGGTTCCTTTGGAACAGGCATTTGAAGATATCCGTAAGGGATTGGACGGCATTGAACTCCACGAGAAAGCCTCGGAAGCTCATAAGATTATTGCAGGCATGGAAGATGTGGAAGCCGGCCGTGTAACCGACGGAGACGCAGCGTTGTCTGCAATCAGAGACAAAAACGGCATTTGACATTCGGATATACCAACAGTCAAGGAGTGGCTTTTCGGGGTCGCTCCTTTTTCATACCATCAGGCACGCTTTCATCGAGAACTTCGGACGGTTTCGTCCCAACTTCTCGGTGAGAGGGTGCTTTTTTCATGCCATCCACAAGGAGGTGACGGTACATGGCAGACAGTTTCGGACTGAAGATCGGTCTTGAGGGCGAAAAGGAGTTCAAAAAAGCGCTGGCGGACATCAACCAGTCCTTCAAGGTGCTCGGCTCCGAGATGAAGCTCGCCACCTCTCAGTTCGATAAGAACGATAAATCCGTGGAGGCTCTCGCCGCGCGGAATAAGGTGCTGCGAAAAGAGATAGACGAGCAGACAACAAAAATCGACACCCTTCGCAAGGCTCTGCAGAATGCTGCCGCCTCTTTCGGGGAGAACGACCGCCGCACTCAGAACTGGCAGATCCAGCTCAACAATGCCGAAGCCGCCCTCAACGACATGAACCGGGAGCTGGACGAAAACGAGAAAGCCATCAAGGAAGGCGGCAAGGCTGCGGAGGAATCCGGCAGTAAGTTTGAAGGCTTCGGCAAGGTTCTCAAAACCGTAGGTGTGGCACTCGGTGCCGTGGCTGTCGCCGCAGGTGCCGCCGCCGTGAAGCTCGGCAAAGAAGTCATCGCTGCCTATGCGGACTACGAGCAGCTGGTCGGCGGCGTTGACACACTGTTCAAGGACTCCTCGCAGGAGATCCAGCGGTATGCCGCCAACGCATACAAAACAGCAGGGCTTTCTGCCAACGAATACATGGAAACGGTGACGGGCTTCTCCGCAAGCCTTATCCAGTCTCTTGGCGGCGATACAGAAAAAGCCGCAAAGTATGCGGATATGGCAATTACGGATATGTCCGATAACGCCAACAAGATGGGCACGGATATGTCCTCCATTCAGAATGCCTACCAGGGTTTTGCCAAGCAGAACTACACGATGCTCGACAACCTCAAGCTGGGCTACGGCGGCACGAAGCAGGAAATGGAGCGACTGCTTGCCGATGCGGAGAAGATATCCGGTGTCAAGTACGACATCTCCTCCTACGCAGATGTGGTGGAAGCCATTCATGTCATGCAGGAGAGCATGGACATTGCGGGCACAACTGCCAAGGAAGCGGAAGCCACCATTTCCGGCTCTGTCAATGCACTGAAATCCGCCGTGTCGAACCTCATCGTAGGCTTTGGTGATGCGGACGCTGACATGGAGCTGCTGTGCAACAACATGGTGGATGCCTTCAAGACCGTGGTGGCAAACATCACGCCGGTCATTGAAAACATCGTGGCGGCTCTGCCCACGGCGCTGGACGCTCTGCTGACGGCTGTGGGTGAACTGCTGCCCACACTGCTGGAAGCGGTCACCGAACTGTTCTCGCAGGTGCTGGAAACGCTGCTTTCTTTGCTTCCGCAGCTTATCCCGGCGGCGGTGTCTGCTCTCATGACCATCGTGAACACGCTGATCGAGAATCTGCCCCTGCTTATCGAGGCAGCGGTTCAGCTGGTGTCTACACTGGTGACAGGCATTGCGGACGCACTGCCCACGCTCATCCCGGCAGCGGTGCAGGCTATCGTCACCATCGTACAAGGACTGGTGGACAGCCTGCCGATGCTCTTGGATGCAGCCTTACAGCTTATCACAGGGCTTGCCCAGGGACTTTTGGACGCACTGCCCGTGCTGATTGCCGCTCTGCCGGAGATCATCAACGGCATCATTACCTTTCTGCTGGACTCCATCCCGCAGATTATCGAAACAGGCATTCAGCTTCTGACCTCGCTTGTTGCCGCATTGCCGGATATCATTATGGCAATCGTGGAAGCCATTCCGAAAATCATTGACGGTATTATCAACGCGGTGCTAAATGCGATACCGCTCATTATTCAAGCGGGCATCGACCTGCTGATTTCGCTGATACAGGCTTTGCCGCAGATCATCACCACCATCGTGCAGGCGATTCCGCAAATCATCTCCGGCATTGTCAATGCACTGGTCGGAAACATCGATAAGATCATCATGGCAGGCGTTCAGTTGTTCGTTGCCCTGATTGAAAATCTGCCCACCATTATCGTGGAGATCGTCAAGGCCGTGCCGCAGATCATTGCGGGTATCGTGAAAGCCTTCGGCTCTCTGATGTATAAGATCGTAGAAATCGGCGGCAACATCGTCAAGGGACTGTGGAGCGGTATTACCCAGCTTGCCTCGTGGCTGTGGGATAAGGTGTCCGGGTGGATCTCCTCCATCTGGGACGGCATCTGCGATTTCTTCGGTATCCACTCGCCCTCGAAGGAGATGGCATGGGTCGGTGAAATGCTGGTCAAGGGTCTTGCAGGCTCCATTGACGACAACGGCGATGAAGCGGTCAAAGCCACCGAAGGTATGGCCGAGGACATCAACGGCGTCATGGGTGACCTTGCCCACGATATGCAGACGGCTCTGCCCACCGACTTTGACGTGAACGGCTCGATTCGCTCCGCCGTGGACGGCGTGGTCGGCAAGGCGGCGTCCGCTTTCACCATCGCCCTGAACATCACGAATTTCAACAATTACAGCAGTGAGGACATCCGTCAGCTCACCAACGAAGTCATGGAAACGGCGAGTCAGTTTGCTCAGCGGAAAGGAGTGGTATTCGCATGACCTCTTTTACCTACAACGGAAAATGCTCTGCCGATTTCGGTCTGCATATTGAGAAAAAGGATGTGTTTTCCGCACCGGAATACGCTGCGGAGTTCATCTCCATTCCCGGCAGAAGCGGTGACATCATCAATCCGAACCGCCGTTTTTCCAACATCAAGGTGTGCTACACGGTGTTTCTCGCCCGGAAGAATACCGCCGCCCTTGCCGATGTTCTACGGAACATCAAAGGCTGGTTGTACTCCGAGCCGGACAGATACCATGAGCTTACTGACTCCTACGATGCGGAGTATTTCCGCTACGGCGTCATCTCCGGCAATCTGGACATTGAGGAGCAGCTGAATAAAATCGGCTGCTTCACCGTGACCTTCAACTGCAAGCCTTATAAGTACAGCCTTGCGGGGCAGGAAACGGTGTCGGCTGACGCTTCTGAACTGACGATCACCAATCCGACTGCTTTTGAGAGCCGACCGTACATCAAGCTATACGGCAGCGGTGCGGTGGTAATAATGATACAGCCCCAAGGTCGAGGTATGATGATTTCCAATCTGGATGAGTACATCGAGATCGACAGTGAGCTGATGAACTGCTTCAAAGGCACCACGCTCAAAAACGATAAGGTTAAGGGTACGGAGTTTCCCGTTCTCAAGTCGGGTGTTTGCACCATCAACTGCACCGGCGATGTAACAAGGATTGAAGTCATTCCGAGGTGGTGCTGTCTGTAAGGTCGTTCCCGATTGTAAGCGGTAGAAAAATTCAAAAAGGTATGGTATAATGCTTTTAAGTGAGAACGACAAGTCGGAATTTGCAGGTGTGATTGATGAGAATTGTAGAAGTTACAGAAAACAAAAAACAATATCTTGATTTGCTCCTATTGGCGGATGAGCAGGAAGATATGGTTGACCGTTATCTCTATAAAGGGAAAATGTATGTTCTCGATGATGACGGAGTGAAATGCGAGTGTGTCGTAACGGATGAAGGGACTGGAATACTTGAAATTAAGAATATCGCTACAGTTCCCCCGTTTCAGCGAAAAGGCTATGCCAAAGCGCTGATTGAATTTCTTGTTGAAAAATACCGCGGACAATTTTCGATACTGCAAGTGGGAACCGGCGACAGCCCGTTGACGATACCCTTTTATGAAAAATGTGGCTTTGTACGCTCGCATATCGTGCCAAATTTCTTTACTGATCATTATGATCACCCGATATATGAGTGCGGTGTACACCTTGTAGATATGGTGTATATGCAAAGACCTCTATAAAACCAATTCCGGTTTGTCGAGCTACAAGTAAATCATTTATACTCAACCACCAGGGAGAAATCCCCGGTGGTATTTTTATGCCCGAAAGGAGGTGGTTTTCATGATCCCGGTGCTTTATTTGCCCAACGCTGTGGACTTTTCCTCATTCGGTCTTGGTGTGCTGACAGACACCATTTCCTGCGAAGTGACCGAGGAGCGAAACGGTGTGTTCGAGTGCCTGCTCAAATACCAGGTCAGCGGTCAGCACTATGGGCTAATCACAAAAGAGTGCATCATCAAAGCAAAGCCCAACGATACCGCAGTCGACCAAGCGTTCCGCATTTACCGCATTACAAAGCCCTTAAACGGTATCGTCACGATCTACGGTCAGCACATCTCCTATGACCTTGCCAATGTGCCGGTGCTGCCGTTTTCGACGGAGAGCCGCTCGCCGCAGTTCATTCTCTCGCAGCTTCTTGCCGGAGATACACGCTTCACCGGCTGGACGGACTATTCGGATGCAAAGGCGTTCTCGGTTACGCAACCGAAAAGTGTCCGAGCCTGTCTCGGCGGTACAGAGGGTTCCATGCTTTCCAAATGGTACGGCGAGTTTGAGTGGGACAACTTCACGGTGAAGTTCCATTCCCACCGTGGGCAGAAAACCGGTGTGGTCATTGAATACGGCAAGAACCTCACCGCTTTGGAGCAGGACGAGGACAACAGCGGCGTGTATACGGCGCTGCTCCCGTATGCCGTGTACACCTCGGAAGGATCGGACACCGAAACAGTGGTCACGCTGCCGGAGGTAACGCTCCCGATTGTGACCTCGGAGATCGTCCGGGCGAAAACGCTCATCATGGATTTCTCCGACCAGTTTGACGGAGTTGTGACCGAGGAAGCCCTCAGAGCCAAAGCCAACAGCTACATCAAAGCCAATCCGCTGGGAGCAACCATCCCCACGGTGAAGGTGTCCTTTGAACCGCTCTGGAAACAGCCGGAGTATTCGGCACTCTTGGAGCGGGTCAATCTCTGTGATACCGTCACCATCCGGCACTCGCTGCTGGGTGTCAGCGTGTCGGCTATGGTCATTGAAACCGTGTACGACACTCTTGCCGAACGGTATGTGAGCATTTCCCTCGGTCAGAGCAAGTCCAGCATGATCACCACCATCTCCGAGGTGCAGTCCACGGTCGATAAGGTGGAGTCCACGGTAGGACGCTTTCCGAAGCTACTCCAAACCGCCATCGGCAAGGCCACCGGGCTTATCACCGGCCAGAGCGGCGGCTATGTGGTCATCCACACCAGCGAAGAGAATGGACAGCCTTATGAGCTGCTCATTCTGGACGCTCCCTCCATTGATGAAGCCGTGAATGTTTGGCGGTGGAATGTGGGAGGCTTGGGCTTTTCCCATAACAGCTACAACGGCCCCTATGAAACCGCTATCACGGCAAACGGGCAGATCGTGGCAGACTTTATTACCTCCGGCTCTCTGGTGGCGAATATTATCAAGGCTGGTGTCATTCAATCGCAGGACGGCTCGTCCTGGTGGGACCTGGAGAGCGGCGAAGTCGTGCTTCGTGCTTATGCCACCAGCAAAGAGGTCACCGAGGTCAGCGACCGCATTACCACCATTGAGGAGCAGAAAATGCTCCGGCTCGTCATCATCTCATCCAACGGGAACATCTTCAAAAACGGAAATGTGAAAACGCTGCTTTCCGCTAAGGTATACTCCTGGGATGAAGACATCACCGACACGCTGGATGCCAATCAGTTTGTCTGGACAAGGGTGTCGGAGGATACGGAGGCGGACAAGGTCTGGAATGAACAGCATTTCGGCGGCGAAAAGTCCGTGGTCATCACCGGTGCGGATGTGAAAGTCCGCGCCACTTTTTATTGTGACCTCATCGACACTACGACCAGGCAAAGCCTGTTATAACGGAGGAATTCACTATGGCAACCGCAGAACCATCTCAAGATACCGGCGTACAGCCGGATAACCCTACAACTTCAAAGGAGGCTTCTCACATGAGCAAAGCACAAGGTCAGTTTACCATCATCGACTACAATGACGCACTGACGCTGACGGGGTACATCGGCTCGAATCTCGCCAAGACCCAGATGTATAACCCCGACAACGGCAGTTATACCCCGGACTGGAAAACGAAGAACCTCGTTCTGACACCCAGCCTGTATGTCATCGGCACCACCGCCGACCAGATCACCACCGCCAATGTCACCTCGGTCAAGTGGTATGTGGGCGACAGCAACACCGCCATCACCGCAGGCACGAACTACGGACTGAGCGGTGCCAAGAGCCACATCCTCACGGTCAAGGCCAATGTCATGGCAGAACTGCCCGGCATCGACTACCGCTGCGTCATCACCTACAAGGACGAAAGCACCGGCCTGTCGCTGACCCATCCGCTGACCATTTCCTTCTCCCGTGTGGTCAACGGCTCCGGCATCGTTGACCTGCTGGTCACCACGCCTAACGGAAATGTGTTCAAGAACGAGGAAGTCGCCAGTCTGACCGCCAAGGCCGAGCTGTGGCGCGGCTCTACGGTAGACACCACCAAGGTCAGCTACAAGTGGGCGGTCATGGACGCTTCCGTCACCGCTACTTCTTCCACCGGCTATGATGCAGACTTCGGCATCGGCTGGCGCAAGCTCTCGGATACCGCCGACAAATACACCGGCTCGGCCACCAATACCCTCACGGTCTACGCCGCAGCGGTGGACAGCTACGCTGTGTTCAGGTGCTGTGCCCAGGACACGGATTCCGCATCCGCTTCTTATAACACGAAGTTTTTCGATGTGGCGACCTTCATCGACAACTCCGACCCCCTGCAGATCATCGTCACCTCCACGGGCGGCGATGTGTTCAAAAACGGCCAAGGAACGACCGTGCTGACCGCCGTCTGCTATCAGGCAGGTTCCGAGGTGGACGCAGCCGGGAACGGCAGTTATATCTGGACGAAGTACAACAAGGACGGTGTCGTCGATACCTCTTGGGGTACCAACGGCAGCAAGACCGGCAAGACCCTGTCGGTGTCCAGCGCCGATGTGGATACCAAGGCAACCTTTATGGTCGTTGTGGCGCTTTAAGGAGGTGGTGAGATGATCGCATCGGCACAGTTCACGATTATCAGTCTCTGCGATGTGGTCACCTCGGACACGCCGCCGGAGAACCCCTATGAGGGACAGCTCTGGGTGGACACCTCCGTGACCCCGCCGGAAACGAAAATATGGGACGGAAACGAATGGGTTGTGCAGAACGACATTGAAACGATCCGCACCACCATTTCCATTCTGACCGAGAAGGACGCACAGTTCCAGCAGACCATCGACGGGCTGAACAGCTATGTGGCGACCCTCACCGAAACGGTGGAAACAGTGTCCAACGACCAGGGCGTCCTGGAGGAACGGGTACTGAACTCCGAAAGCCGGGTTTCCGAACTGGAACACACGGTAGATGGGCTGTCCGTCACCATGCAGGAGCAGTACATCGGCGGTATCAACTATGTGCAAAACTCCTCCGGGCTGAACGGCATCACAGACGACTGGAGCTATTCCGGCACGGTAAAGACGGACACCTCCACCGATACGCAGAACAACACCATTTCCGACTCCTGCTTTGTGCTGGGAGCTTACTCCTCGCTGTCGCAGTACATCCGAGGTGTCGTTCCCGGCACTTACACGATCTCGGTCCGGGCAAAGAAAACCTCGACCATGTCTGGGTATTTCTATGTGACCTACAACGGCAACAAAACCAAGTACCTGTTCAATAAGTCCACGGCATTTGACTGGACGGACTATTCTGTGACACTCACGGATGTGACCGACCCCACGCTACGTATTTACTGCTACTGCCGGGATGCGTCCATTTATCTCGCAGACATCATGATTTCCGAAGGAGCGATTCCCCGGAAGTGGACACCTGCTCCCAACGAGATCTACACGCAGGAGGTCAAGATCGACAAGCGCGGCATTGAGGTTTCCAACAGCGCATCATCCCAGCGGACGGTCATCACGAACACGGAGTTTGCCGGTTATTACAACGATGAGGTGATTTTCACCCTGAACAAGGACGAAACGCAGACTAAGAAAACCACGGTGGACGGCGAACTGACCGTGGGTAAAACGAAGTTTGTCCCGATGCCAACGGCATCCGAGGGACTGAACATCGTCATTCTGGATTAAGGAGGGAACGCTATGGCAATGACGGGCGGCACCGCCTATCTGGTGAAATCCGAAAAAACGAACTACGGCTCCAACAGCTGGACGACTGACCTGTACATCTATGTGAAGGTCATCTCCCAGAATGTAATCGCAAACACCTCCACCATCGCTCTTGGTATGTATGTCTATTCGAAATACTCCATTGCATGGTCGGATTTTGGTACTAATGGCACTTCCTATATTGGCACGGCCACCTCTGGCTCAAACTGCTTCACCTTCACCAACGGGCAAAGCGGCAGCGGCACGAAGTGGCTGATCGAGGACAAGCAGGTCACGGTATCCCACAACAGCAACGGTACGCTGACCCTTCCGATTTACTGGCACTGGGGCGTCAACAGCCCGTGGGGTCAATACACCGGCCCCTCCGGCAGCTACAATGTTACGCTGAGCACCATCGACCGAGCCGCCCCTACCGTGACCTTTTCTGTTTCGGCCATTACCGCAAACGGCTTCAAAATCTCTGCAAACTCCACCTCAACAGCGGATATCTGGCAGTACAGCACAAACGGCGGTTCGAGCTGGACGCAGTTCTCAACGACGGCATCCACCAGTGCCAGCGTAACACTGTCCTCGCTCTCACCGAATACAAGCTACACGGTGAAGGTCAGAGCAAGGCGGCAATACAACCATGTCTATGGTACTTCCGGCAGCTCTACGGTGAAAACGCTGGGCGGTGCGGTGGTGAACAGCGTCAACACAGTGACGGCGGACAATGCCACGGTTTCCATTACCATCAATGTGACCGTGTACGAAGCCTCCTACACCAATACGTTGGTGCTCAAAAACGGCAGCACGACCATTCTGACCATCTCCGGGCTTTCCTGGTCGAAGGGCACGGCGAACCGCACGATCACGCTGACATCGGCGCAGAGGACAACACTGCTGAACGCTATGGCGTCCATCAAGTCGTTCACAGGTACCTTTGCGGTTTCGTCTTACAGCGGGTCTACGCAGATCGGCAGCACCTCAAGCAAAACTGCCACTGTACTGACCACAGCGACCAATTCCGCTCCGACCATAAGCGGATTCACTTATGCCGACAGCTACACGACCACAAAGAATCTCACGGGCAACGACCAACTGTTCGTGCAGGACTACTCGACTCTCAAGGTCACCCCCGGAACGGCGACCGCGAAAAACGGAGCGTCCATTTCCAACTATACCGCTTCTTGCAACGGTTTATCCGCATCCAATTCGACCGGTGCTGCAATTACGGTCGGAAAGATCGCCAAGTCCGGCAGTGTTACGGTCACGCTCTCGGTCACGGACTCCCGCGGCTACACCGCCAAAACTTCACAGACGGTGACGGTCATTCCGTACACCAAGCCGAAAATATCCTCGATAACGCTCCGACGAACCAACGATATCGAAGCGGAAATGCAGCTCAAATTCAGCGGTTCTATTTCTCCTGTGACCGTAGACGGGACGCAGAAAAACAGCGTGGTTTATGTGCGGTATCGGTACAAGAAAACCAGTGAGAGCAGTTACGGCAGCTACACCAGCATCTATTCCGGCACGACAAAAAGCGGAACCTCTTTCAGCTACTCCAATTTGGAACTGTGCAGTCTGGATGCAAACAGTTCCTACGACTTCCATTTGCAGATCCAAGACAAGCTCTATTCTTTGAGCAGTCTGGATCTGTATTTTACTGTCCCGCAGGGTACGCCCCTCATTGCGCTTCGCAAAAAGAAAGTCGGCATCAACACGCCAGATCCGCAGGCAACGCTGGATGTGGACGGTAGCATCCACATGAACGGCGTCAATGTCCACGGCAAAATGGGCAGAGTGGACGGCTCGACCACCGACCTCAACAACGTGAAGACTCCCGGCTACTATTTTGCGTATTCCGCTTCCACGGAAAAGCACTTTCCGACCACAACTATTGGTATGCTGGAGGTCTTTCTGCCGGAAAGCTACTTCATTCAGCAGCGGTACACCGTCTATGATGGCTCAAGGATGTATATCCGAGGAAACTATGGCGGCACATGGTCTTCATGGTACACGGTGTCGCTGACCAAAGTAACATAACTTTTTCGGAATCAAGGCGCTCTGCGGAGTGCCTTTTTTCATACACATATTCTACTTTTAAAGGAGGACAAACAACATGAAAGAATTCTGGACGACCATTCAAGTGGTGTTCGCCGGTATCGGCGGCTGGCTCGGATGGTTCTTGGGAGGATGTGACGGCTTGCTTTATGCGCTTCTGGCTTTCGTAGTCATCGACTATGTGACCGGCATCATGTGCGCCGTGGTGGACAAGAAGCTGTCCAGCGAAGTCGGTTTCAAGGGCATTTTCAAAAAGGTGCTCATCTTCGCTCTGGTCGGCATCGGGCATATTCTCGACACCCGTGTCATCGGCAGCGGCTCGGTGATGCGTACCGCCGTCATTTTCTTCTACCTGTCGAATGAGGGTGTGTCCCTGTTGGAGAACGCTGCATACCTGGGACTGCCCATTCCGCAGAAGCTGAAATCCGTGCTGGAGCAGCTTCATGACCGTGCTGAAAAGGAGGACGAATAATATGGCTTACACGAACAGCTCACTGGTGTCTTACACCAAACTCAGCCCGAACCACTCCGGGCAGCGCACCCACAGCATTGACCGCATCACGCCTCACTGCGTGGTGGGTCAGTGCTCGGTGGAAACGCTGGGTAACATCTTTCTGCCTGCATCCCGGCAGGCAAGCAGCAACTACGGCATTGGTGTGGATGGTCGGGTCGGGATGTATGTGGAGGAGAAGAACCGCTCCTGGTGTTCCTCTTCCAACGCTAATGACCAGAGAGCAATCACTATCGAATGCGCCAGCGACAACACCGAGCCTTACGCTTTCAAGGATGTGGTGTACCAGCGGCTCATTGAGCTTTGCACCGACATCTGCAAGCGCAACGGCAAGACGAAGCTGCTCTGGCTGGGCGATAAGACCAAGACGCTGAACTATACCCCGAAATCCGATGAGATGGTTTTGACTGTCCACAGATGGTTTGCCAACAAGAGCTGCCCCGGTAACTGGATGTATGGCCGCATGGGCGATCTGGCATCCAAGGTCACGGCGGCTCTCGGCGGTGAGGTGAAGCCGGTCGAACCAACCAAGCCCATCGGCACAATCCAAGCTGGCGACCTCGTGACCATCACGGGCAACACCTACTACAACGGCAAATCTATCCCCGGCTGGGTGAAGAAGCTCCGCTGGTATGTGGTCGAGGTCAGCGGAGATCGTGCGGTCATCAACAAGGACGAGTCCGGCAAGTACGCCATCATGTCGCCGATCAAGACCTCTGCACTTGCCGTGGCAGACACGAAGCCTACAGAGAACTACCGCATCCACACCGTGGTACATGGCGACACCCTCTGGGCGATTGCCAAGAAGTATCTCGGTAATGGCAGCCGCTATAAGGAGATCGTCAGCCTGAACGGGCTGAAAAGCAATGTCATCTACAGCGGTATGACGCTCAAGATCCCGAATAAGTAAACCGAAAGCCCATCGAGGAGAGTATTTTCTCTTCGATGGGCTTATTTTTTGCTCTTTTTAGGGACCAGACGGCAGCCTCGTGTCCGGTGGCAAGTGAGGGAACCCTTTGGTGGACAAGATTTTCACTCATGCCTTCGGCCAAAATCGGCATTCTTGTCTAGATGGGTCATTGAGGGAAACCCTCAGAAGGAGGATGCCATAATGACTGATCAACAAAAGGAGCAAATCGCTACCCTGCGCTCACAGGGGTATGGGTATAAGAAAATCGCTCAGATAATGGAGCTCTCGGACAACACCGTGAAATCCTTCTGCAAGCGAAACAATATATCCGCACCAATAGTGACTACGCACAAGGAAGGCTGCTGCCCGCAGTGCGGCAGAGAAATCATCCAGTCCGGCAAAACGAAAAAACGCCGCTTCTGCTCGGATGCGTGTCGGAAAAACTGGTGGAAGGAGCACCCGAACCTTTCCTCGGAAACGGCTGTGTACAGCTTCATCTGTGCCGAGTGCGGAGCTCATTTCACTGCTTATGGGAACAAAAACCGGAAGTTCTGCTGTCACGACTGCTATGTGCAGCACAGGGTAAAGGCTGGTGGCTACCGTGACAACTGAGTGCCTATCCAAAGAGCTCCTGTACCATACAAGCCTTGCCCCCTTTCGGAAAATGCTCACCGAAGGGCTTATTACCGCCGAGGATTATGCGGCGATCGATACAATCCTGCACGATAAATACCGACCGATCTTTGGTAGTAATATTTCGGAGAATACACTGGATATCGTGCCGAAACAGAGGTAATATGTCCACTACCAAAGGAGGGATCTGATGAATAAGACAGTTACAGATATCACCCCGAAACTTCAAAAAGACCTGCGAAAACTGCGAGTAGCCGCCTATGCAAGAGTATCCAGCGACAAGGATGCCATGCTTCACTCGCTTGATGCGCAGATTCATTACTATCGAAATCTTATCTGCGGCAACCCAGATTGGGAGTTCGCCGGGATCTATGAGGATGAAGCGAAAACCGGCACCAAAGAAAGTCGGGAACAGTTTCAACAGCTTCTGTCAGACTGCCGAGCAGGAACCATCGATATGGTCATCACAAAATCGGTCAGCCGCTTTGCCAGAAATACGGTCACGCTTTTGCGGACGGTTCGTGAGCTGAAGGAACTCGGAATCAATGTTTTCTTTGAAGAACAGAACATCAAGACTCTGGATGCCGATGGCGAAGTCATGCTGACGCTTCTTGCTTCTTTTGCCCAGGCCGAGAGCCTTTCTGTCAGCGACAACTGCAAATGGCGCATCCGAAAGGGATTTGAGGAGGGACGGGCTTCCACCTGCACCATGCTTGGGTATCGGCTCGTGAATGGTGAAATTACCATGGTGGCGGACGAAGCCGTAATCGTGAAGAAAATCTTCGACCTTTACAGTGATGGGTGCGGGCTGCAGAAGATCTGCAACATTCTCAATGAAGATGGCATACGCACTCGTCGGGGCTACATCTGGCATCCCAGCGCCATTCGTCTGATACTTGGAAATGAAAAGTACGCTGGGGATCTGAAACTGCAGAAGGTTTTCGTGCGTGACCACCTTACCAAAGAGAAAGTCGTCAACCACGGCGAACTTCCGATATATTGGGTGGAAAACGACCATGAGCCGATCATCAGCAGAGAGCAGTTTCAATCCGTTCAGCTTCGGCTTAAGAAACAGTCGGAAGGCTGCATCGCCGATAAGGGGACTGAATCCGTATTCACGGGAAAAATCCGCTGCGCAGGCTGCGGCAAGAACTACCGCCGCAAAACAACTCCGTATCGGGTCGTTTGGTGCTGCGCTACTTTTAACAGCCGGGGCAAGAAATACTGCCCAACCTCCAAAATGATCCCAGAGGAAACTTTGAAAACGGCCTGTGCAACGGCGTTGGGACTTCCGGAGTTTGATGAGGAAATCTTTGATGAGCAAGTTTTATATATCGATGCCTGCCCCGGAAATCTGCTTCGCTTTCATTTCCATGATGGAAGCGAAAAAGAATTGACCTGGAGAGACCGCTCAAGGAGTGAGAGCTGGACTCAGGAAATGCGTGAAGCCGCAAGGCAGAAGGCACTATCGAGGTGACAACAATGGCAAAGAATGTACGAAAAATTGAACCAACGGCTCCCGTCATGTCCGTTTTGGACTTGCGGCCGTTGCTGAAGAAAAAACGAGTAGCTGCCTACGCTCGTGTTTCCACGGAAAAAGACGAGCAGCAGAACAGCTACGATGCGCAGATCGACTATTACACTGCGCTTATACGGAACAACCCTGAATGGGAGTTCGTGGACATCTATTCCGATGAGGGTATCACCGGTACAAGCATCAAAAATCGAGACGGGTTCAACCGTATGATCGACGATGCCCTCGCCGGCAAAATCGACTTGATTCTTACCAAGTCCGTTAGCCGATTTGCCCGCAACACAGTCGACAGTCTGACTACCGTCCGCAAACTGAAGGAAAAAGGCATCGAGGTGTATTTTGAGAAAGAGAACATTTACACACTGGATGCCAAGGGAGAATTGCTCATAACCATCATGAGTTCTCTGGCACAGGAAGAGAGCCGCTCCATCAGCCAAAACACGACCTGGGGACAGCGCAAGCGTTTCGCCGACGGTAAAATGAGCCTTGCGTACTCCAACTTCCTCGGATACCGGCGCGGTGCCGAACTCGGCGATATGGAGATCGTGGAGGAAGAAGCCGTCATTGTCCGCAGGATATACAGCGAATTCCTCGCAGGGAAAACGCCCTATGATATTGCCAAGCATCTTACCGAGGATGGAATTCCCACTCCAATGGGCAAGACGAAATGGCATACCACCGTCATTGAGAGCATTCTGAAGAACGAGAAGTACAAGGGTGATGCATTGCTTCAAAAGACCGTGACAACAGACTTTTTGACACATACCCATAAGCGCAACGAAGGCGAAGCACCCCAGTTTTATGTTGAGAAAAATCATCCTGCCATTGTGCGTCCGGAAGTGTTCGAAATGGTCCAGGAGGAATTCCGCAGACGGAAAGCCGCCGGCGGCAGAATGCAAAGCGTCTCTATCTTCTCCGGAAGGATCGTATGTGAGGACTGCGGGGGGTTCTACGGCAGAAAGGTATGGCATTCCACCTCTGAAAAATACCGAGCCTATCACTGGCACTGCAACAATAAGTTTCAGAAACGCTGTTCCTGCCAAACACCTACGCTGAAAGAAGAAAGCATCGAGCAGGCATTCTTGAGCGCCATCAACAGCCTCATCAAGAAAAAGAAAGAGATCCGAGAGAATTATGCGCTTTGTCTGGACACTATTACCGACGACAGCGCGTATGTCGCACGGTTGGACGAAATCAATGCGGAGTGCTGCCGACTGCAGCAGGAGACTAAGAGCCTGCTCACCGCCGCCGGAAGGAAAAACGGTGGTGGGCTTAGCGAGATCAATCGGCAGTACGAGGACTATCTTGCCAAGTTTGAGGGACTTCAGAAAGAAAAGTCGGAGCTTTCCACGCAAATATCCAAGTGCGCAGCCAAGCGTGTGCAGGTCAGTTCTTTCCTCGAAGAACTGCAAAAATACGACGGGCCGCTGAAAGAGTTCGACCCGCTCATTTGGCAAGCAACGCTGAATCATGCGGTCGTCCATAAAAACTGCACGATCACTTTGGTTTTCCGTGACGGTACCGAGGTAACGAGAAAGATAAAGAATGGGGTGAGAAAGTATGTCAAGCGAAAAGCAAGTGATCCAGATAATCCAGAGTCCGCCGGAGAAAAGGCGTAAGGAGCGCGTCGCTGCCTACTGCCGAGTTTCCACGCAGGCAGAGGAACAACTTCACAGTCTCGCCGCACAGCGGGAATTCTATGAGAAATCACTCTCCGGCAACTCTGAAGTGGAGTTTGTCGGCATATACGCAGACGAGGGCATCTCCGGCACCCGGACGAGAAACAGAACACAATTTCTCGCGCTTATCCAGGATTGCCGTGACGGAAAAGTAGATCGAATTCTTACTAAGAGCGTATCCCGGTTCGGAAGAAATACCGTGGATACGCTCATTTTTACAAGGGAGCTGCGAAGTCTTGGTGTGGATGTCTATTTTGAAAAAGAGAACCTGCATTCCATCTCACCAGAGGGAGAATTGCTCCTCACATTGATGGCAGCGCTTGCGGAATCCGAATCAGTCAGTATGTCCGATAATATTAAATGGGGAAAGCGATATCGTTATAAGCAAGGACTGGTCAACGCTCTTGCAATTTCCAATATATACGGCTACTGCAAAAAGGACGGCGAGATCGCCGTGAACGAGGCCGAGGCGGTTATCGTCCGGAGAATCTATAAGGAGTTCCTGGACGGAAAAAACTACGATGAAATCATTGCCGGGTTAACGGCTGACGGAGTTCCCACGAGGAAAAACGCAACCTGGCACTCCCGGACGGTCATCGGCATCTTGAGCAATGAAAAATACTGCGGAGACTGCCTGTTTCAAAAGACTTTTATTCCCGACCCGATCTCACACAAAACGGTAGTCAACTGCGGCGAGATTCCTCAATTCCTGGTGGAGGACTGCGTTCCGGCCATTATAGAGAAGAAGCAGTGGCTTGCTGCGCAGGAAATGCGAAAGCGGCATCAAGGGGTCAGCAAGCCGCCGGTCAAGGCGCTTCCTTTTCGTAGCCTTATATTCTGCGGTACTTGCGGGAAGCCATGTCCACAGTATTCCTCTCATTCTGAGGGACGGCGGCTGACAGCCTATCACCGGTGCATAAGTTGGAGAGATCACACCGCAGCGGAGGTTCCCGGCATGACCTATGTCCCGCCGCACAAGGCCGGGTATAACTACAACCCTACGCCGGAACTTGCCGCCTATCGAGCAACCTACAAAAAGCCGAAATCGAGGCCGTTTCTCTGCACGGATGTGAAGATCCGCACAGAGCGGTTCCCGAAAGCCTTTGTGCAGGCTTGGAATTTGATTGTCAGTAAGAAGCAGAGATACCTTCCGTCTTTGCAGAACACCGCTGCCACCTCGGATAACCCGCTGACTGCCTACCGTGCAGAAGAGATGATCGGTCTACTGGAAACGACGGGCAGACTTGACGAATTCGACTTCTCGCTGATGATACGCACACTCGACCGGGTAGAGATCATGCCGACTGAAAAGCTGTCTTTTATCTTTCAATCCGGCATCCGCATCACAGTATGATATATAGAAGGCCGCTCCGTTTTCTCGTGGAATACGGAGCGGTTTTCTCTCATATTTGAATAGTCACACGTTGTATTCTGGCCAACATTTTTGCGCCGAAAACGCAAAGTGTGACTTTGTCTTTACCCTCGTTTTTCCGGGTCAAAGCGGCAGGTATTGATGATGCAGCAGCGCCATTGATGCTCCTATCTGCAGAGTGATTCGGTCGACAGTGAGAACGAGTTTACTTCCGCAATCTAACGAAAAACGCCGATAATTCGGGCATTTTCAGGCTTTGCACCCCCCTAAGATTAGTCCGCACCCCCCTTGCACACCCTTGGAACAGAAAAGTCAAATTGTATCGGCGTCTATGCCCCTATGCAAAAAGTATATCGTGAAAACCATCTTACAAAAAGAGAATGCTACAACACCGGGGAACTTCCACAGTATTTTGTCGAGGATGATCATCCGGCGGTGGTTACCAGACAGATCTTTATGGCGGTTCAAGATGAATTGAAACGCAGAGCAAAAGAAAAAACACAGCCGGTTGGTTCGAAAAGCAGTTTTACCGGGAAAATCCGATGCTCATGCTGCGGAAAGAATTATCGCCGAAAGACAACACCTTATAACATCGTCTGGTGCTGTTCGACCTACAACTCCAAAGGAAAGAAATACTGCCCGGACTCAAAGGTCATCCCGGAGGAAACGCTGAAACGGGCGGCGGCAGAAATTTTGAAAACGGACGGATTTTCGGACGAGGCATTTGAAACGCAGATTTCCACGATAGAGGCTCATCCGGGAAATCTGCTCCGCTTCATTTTTATAGACGGTTCGACTACAAACTATGTGTGGAAAGACCGTTCACGCTCCGAAAGTTGGACGGATGAAATGAAAGCCGCCGCCGGAAGAAAAACAAAGGAAAGGAACGCAAATCATGGCAAATAAAACAGTCAAAAAGATAGAAGCAACGAAGCCAACGCTGTCGGCACAGTATTCGACCTTCACACGAAAGCGAAAGGTCGCAGCCTATGCCCGTGTCTCAACGGCAAAGGAAGAACAGGAAAACTCCTTTGATGCGCAAGTCAGCTATTACACGCAGAAAATTCAGGCAAATCCAGAATGGGTCTTTGTCGAGGTATATTCCGATGAGGGCATCACCGGCACGAACACCAAAAAGCGTGACGGCTTTAACAGAATGATAGAAGATGCCCTTGCCGGGAAAATCGACCTCATTCTCACCAAGTCCGTCAGCCGCTTCGCACGAAACACAGTCGACAGCCTTGTTACCATCCGGCAGCTCAAGGAGAAAGGTGTGGAGGTTTTCTTTGAAAAAGAGAACATTTACACCCTCGATGCCAAGGGAGAACTGCTGCTTACGATCATGTCCTCGCTGGCACAGGAAGAAGCAAGGTCGATTTCAGAGAACACCTCATGGGGTCGAAGAAAGTCCTTCGCGGACGGAAAGGTCAGCCTCGGCTATTCCAATTTCCTCGGTTATGACAAGGGTCCCGACGGGGAGCTTGTAATAAATGAGGAGCAGGCAAAAATCGTGCGGAGAATTTATGCGGAGTTCCTCGCCGGGAAAACTCCGGGCGGCATAGCGAAAGGCTTGACCGCTGATGGCATTGAAACGCCCGGTCACAAGAAGGTATGGCAGGCCTCCACGGTTCTGAACATTCTGAAGAATGAGAAGTATTATGGGGCGGCAATACTTCAGAAAGAAATAACAGTATCGTACCTTACGAAAGAGAAACGTCCCAACACAGGCGAACTGCCCATGTACTATATCGAAAAAGACCATGAGCCTATCGTTTCCCCGGAAACCTTTCAGATGGTGCAGGAAGAAATGCGCCGCCGAAAGGAAGCAGGAAGCAATATGCAATGCGTGTCCATTTTTTCAAGCCGTGTCATATGCGGTGACTGCGGAGGTTACTACGGCAGAAAGATATGGCACTCAAACACAAAACACGCTTCCTGGCACTGGCACTGCAATGCAAAGTTTCAGAAGCGTAAATACTGCGAAACACCGACTCTCAAAGAGGAAAGTCTGGAAGAAACCTTCGTCGAGGTGTTCAACGGGCTGATTGCCAACCGTAAGGAAATTGAGGAGAACTACCGTCTTTGCATTGATACCATTACTGATGACAGCGAGTACCGCAGGCAACTTGAGGATTTGAACAACGGCTGCGGCGAAGTCCAGACGCTGATAAGAAGCCTTCTGATGACCTACAGCCGACAGGACACCGCCGATGATATCCATGAGAAACTAAAAGAATATGAGGATCGGCTTGACACGATGGCTCGCCTCAAGCAGGAGCTTGATTTGAAGATAGCCGCCTGTGCTGCCAAGCGTGTGCAGATAACCGGCTTTCTGAACGAGCTTATGAAGCATGATGCTCCGCTTGCAAAGTTCGACCCACTCGTATGGCAGGCGGTCATCAATTACGCTACGGTCAACCGTAACTGTACGATTACCTTTACTTTCCGGGACGGAACCGAAAAGACCGTGCCAATCAAAAACGGTGTCCGTCATTACACAAAACGCACTAAGCCGCAGGAGGGTGACGGCAATGATGAATAAGAACCTGCTTGCAATCACCCCACACAGGAAAGAACCCGGCAGGCAACGCATCGCCGCCTACTGCCGGGTCTCAAGCCGGAGCGATGAACAACTGAACAGCTTGGCAAATCAGATCGATTTCTACCGCAGCCGATTCGAGAACGATGATACTGTTGTCTTTGTCGGCATCTACGCTGAAGAGGGACTCTCCGGCACTCAAGCGGAAAGTCGACCGCAATTTATGAAAATGATCGAGGACTGCAGGAGCGGTCATATAGATTGTATATGGACAAAAAGCGTATCCCGGTTCGGAAGGAACACCGTGGATACGCTTATTTACACCCGTGAGCTACGGTCCCTGGGAATTGACGTTTTCTTCGAGAAAGAAAACATCCACTCCACCGAATCATCCGGCGAACTCATGCTTACGCTGATGGCTGCGTTTGCCGAGTCCGAGTCCGAAACGATGTCGGCGAACATAAAATGGGGCAAGCGAAGAAGGTATGAGCAAGGTATTACGGGGAGCATCACGCTTAACGGAATGTACGGCTTCCGGCAGAACAAAGGTGTCATGACCATTGTGGAGGATGAGGCTGATCTGGTTCGGAGAATATACAAGGACTTTATTGACGGCTACAGCTACTGTGAAATCGCCGACAGGCTCATTGCCGATGAAGTGCCGACCAGAATGCCGGGTGCTTCCTGGGCGAAGACCACCGTTCAGCACATTATCCGAAATGAGAAATACTGCGGTGACTGCCTGTTTCAGAAGGCATTCATTGCAAATCCTATCACACATCAGCAAGTCAGAAACAACGGAGAATTGCCGAAATATCTGGTAGAAGACTGCCTTCCGGCAATCGTAGATAAAGAGACATGGAAGCTGGCACAGGCTGTTGCGGCAAGACATACACCGCACAGGCAGGCACCGAATGAGCGGTATCCATTTACAGGGAAACTGTTCTGCGGCATTTGCGGTAAGCCTTACTGCTATTATCATTATACGACCACCAACAAGCAGCTACTTGCCGCATACCGATGTATGAGCCGAAAGACCCAATCGGCAGCCGAAGTGCCGGGGCAAACCTATACACCACCGCACAAGGCTACATTCAACCGCAATGCCTCGCCAGAACTGATCGCATACAGAGAACGCTACTGCAAACCGCCGAAGGAAAGACCGATGCTCTGCACAGATGTCCGCATTTCGATTGACCTGCCGCAGAAGGCATTTTGCCGAGCGTGGAATCTCATCGTGGCAAAGAAGCTCCGCTATCAGGCAACGCTGCGGTCAACGGTCGATAATGCCGAGGACATCCTCGTCCAATACCGCGCGGAAGAGATGTGCCTTCTGATTGACGAGATCGGAAAAATCAACGAGTTCAGCTATCCGCTCATGCTCAAAACGCTCGACAGGGTCGTTGTAAACGCCAACGGGAAGCTGACATTCATCTTTCAGTCCGGCATAAAAATCACAGTATAATTGCTCCGAAAACCCAAGTGTGACTATGGAAATACCCTCGTTTTTTATGGGTAAAATCATAGTCACACTTTTTCCTTTTACAAATATTCCGAGCGGAATAAACCCTTCGGCAGCAACGTCCTCCGTTCTGCAACGGCATCCCGGCTCGGATCTATTCCTCTGAAAAGCGCCGAAAACGCCGTGTTTCTGCGGCTTTTACAGGGTGAGTTCAAATGAACCCATTGATGAACTCAGTGGGTTCAAACGCAGAGGGAAAATTAAATTGTATCAATGCCGTAGTTATTACGCATAAGTCCACCGTAATTTCGATAGAATTACGGTGGTCTTTTTTAACGCAGTGCAAGTAATTGAATCTGCATACAGGGGGCGCAGTTTCATGAGTGAGGTGCAATTCCATATCCATCGGAAATCCGCATTTGCGGGAGTTCTTTTGCCGTATCATATGTACATTAACGGTCAGCGCATTGGAACAATACGCAACGGGAAATCACTGAATGCAAACGTTCCCAAAGCAGATGCCTACTATGTTGAGGATGGTATTTTCCTTTCGCGAAATGCTGTAATTTATGATAAAGGGCTATCCGAATATAACGTTATAATAAAACGAGCCGGAGGGTGGCGCACGGAATCATACAACGAGTTTTACATGGAGAAAGGCAAAACGTTGGAGCAGCTGCCGTCTTTCCACTGGGAGGGGCTCTTTGAACTGCGGCAAACGATGTCTCAGAGCGAAAGGACCCTCGCCCTCTGCGTGGAATTCTGGATGTCCGCCGCGGACGGTCTGGAGGAGGTCCTTGCTTCGGAGCACCTCTTTGAAATCATCACGGCTTTACAAACAATCGGTGCGCATGAATATCACGATCTGCTCCTCAAAATTGTGAATGATGATTTTGGTGGTGTCCGTTTTCCGTTGGACGATAACCAGCTTGAGCAGATGCAGCCGGAAATCGAGGACGCAAACCGGGCATTCTGGAAAAATAAAAACGCAGAAGCTGCGTTTCATCAGGCGGCTGCGAATTTTCTGATGACAAACCTGAATGATTCTGACCATGTTTTTTGAAAGAGCAGGTCATCGGTGCTATAAAAGGGCTTCTCAGGCTTTTTGACAGGTTTTGGTATAATCGCCCGGGGGTATTCTATTAGAATAAAGGTTATTTATCATAACAAGCGGTCCTTTCCGCGTGGGAGAGGGCCGGAGCGTTGTTTATTCGGGCGCGGGTCCACTGCACGGAGCTGATCTGCCGGCTGCTGCAGATCGCGGCCTATGTGCAGAACTCCTCGTCCAACAAGTCATAACGCGTCAAAGCCCCCTGTGATTTCCGGAAATCACAGGGGGCGCTGATTTATACGGTTTTTTCAAAATAGAAGAAGGTCTCGTCCTCTCCTGCCGGGCGCATGCAGGCGGAGAGCATCTTATACGAGGCGGCGTTCTCCTTATAGCACTTGGCCTTTATCCGGGCCAGGCTCAGCTGGAACAGGGCCCAATCCGCCGCAGCGGCGAAGGCCTCGGCGCCGTAGCCGTGTCCGGCATAGGCCGGGTCAATGCGGCAGCCCAGCTCCGCCCCGCCCCGCCAGTCGAACCGGTACAGGACCACCTCGCCGATCAGTTGGCGATCCAGCCGGACGGCGAAGTTCACCGCCCGCCGGGCGGCGAAGTCCCGCCGGGCCACAGACAGGAAGTAATCCTCCGTCAGCTCCCCCTTCAGGTCCTGGCGATAGTCATAACCCCACCAGCGGTTGCGCGCATCGTCCAGGCACAGGGCGTTATAGGCGGCCTCGTCCCGCTCCTCCAGCGACGTCAGGGTCAGCCGGGGGGTGGTGACGGTGGGGATCTCCCGCAGGCGGTCCGCCTCGCACCGGACCTCGAACCGCAGCTTCCCTGCCAGGCGCACCGGCAGATACTGCAGCTTGGAGGTCCGCAGGCCCCGGTCTCCGGCGTCGTCCTCCCGGTTGATATAGGTGCAGCCGCCGCCGAAATGGGCGGCAAAGGCCTGGACCAGGGTGGGATAGGCCCCCTGGTGGGAGTACAGCGCCTTCTCCACATGAATAATCAGGGTGCCGCCGCAGTTCTCCGCCAGGCTCATGGCCACCAGCCGGTCCTCCACCAGCAGGCCGCCGCCCAGCAGCCACCCCTCCGGCAGCAGCCGGGCCAGGGCCTTGGCATAGGCCAGCTCCCGCTTGGCGTTGAAGCTGGTTTTCTGGAACTCCTGCTCATAATCCGCCCAGAAATTCTCGATGAGGGGCATGTCCGCCCCGGTCAGGGGGATAAATTTCGCGTCGGGGTACTCCTTGCGGAATTTGTTGATGTGGTTGCGCTGGCCGCTGTATTTCCGGCCCGCAAAGGCGGCCATGTCCTCCGCCCGATAGAGATAGTCCTTCCAGTTGCGCTCGTTGTTCATCCGCAGGCGGGGCCAGCGCAGCAGTAGCTCCGGGGCCTTCTCCTCCGGCACCACGGAGATCACCAGCGGCGTCTCCGTGTCGGTGCAGTAGCTCTCGATGGCCGTCAGGGCGGCGTCCACGTCGCCGTCGGGGCCGGGCACCGGGTAGTCAAAGACCCACTCGCCGTCGATGCGGTTGCGGACGATCAGGCAGCCCGCCTCCTCAGCGAAGGAGGGCCGCAGATACAGGCTCCACATGAGCTTGGTCCCGGCAGAGTATTCGCACAGGCGATAGTCGCACCCGGCGTAATATTTGCGCAGCAGGGCGTGATGCTCCAGGGTGATGGGGGTAAATGTCAGCATAGGCTCCTCCTATTTGATCTGGCGAATGATGTCCCGGGCCTCGGTGATGAAGCGCCGGGCGGCGGGCCGCAGCTCCCGGCGGTCCCGGGTGACGATGCCCAGCTCCCGGAAGGACGGCGGGTCCAGGGGCACCGCCTGCACGGCGTCCCGGCGGCCCTTGAGCACCAGCTCCGACAGGACGCTGACCCCCAGGCCGTGCTCCACCATGGAGATGATGACGCTGTCGGACACCTGGGTGGTGCGGATCACCGGCGTGACTCCGGAGCGGTTCAAGGCCCGGAGAATGTCCAGGTGGAAGCCCATGGAGGGCATCAGAAACTCGTGGCCGCTGAAATCCCGCACGTCGAACCGCTCCCGGCCGCCCAGGTCGTACTCCGGCGGCAGGATGGCCAGCAGCGGGTCCTCCGCCAGGGGGAGCCAGTCCATGGTCATCCCGTCCTGGAGGCTGGCAAAGCCCATGTCCGCCTTGTCCTCCCGGACCCAGCGGTACACCTCCTCCACGCTGCCCATCTGGATATCCACCGTCAGCTCCGGGTGGACCCGGCGGAACTGCTGGATCACCTCCGGCAGCCAGTGCATGGCGATGCTGGAATAGGCGGCCACCCGGATGGTGTCCTCCTTGTGGGAATTGATCAGGGTAATCTCCCGGTCCAGGGCCTGGGAAGCGGACAGCACCTGGCGAACCAGGGGATAGATGCGCTCCCCCGCCGGGGTCAGCCGCACACCGGCCCGGCCCCGCAGCAGCACCGGAAAGCCGATGTCCCGCTCCAGACTGTTCATCATGTGGGTCATGCCGGACTGGGTATAGCCCAGGGCCTCCGCCGCCCGGGTGAAGCTGCCGTGCTCCACAGCCGCCGCCAGGGCCTCCAGTTTCTTCGTATCCATGTGCGCCTCCCGCCATGAAAGAATTTCATGTTCCTATTATACAACGTACGTTTCCCCCGGGCAAGAGATGGATTCTATGCATTTTGTCCAATTTTCAGGAAGCTATCCTGCACAAACCGTAAAAATTGGATGATTCCATGACATTGTGTAATAGTAAAATGAAATTTTGTCGCTTTACAAATTTTTTCTCATGGTGTATCTTAACTACAGTAATTCCTACGACATGAATTGCTTTTCCTTTCTATCCTCAAACAAAGAGAGCCGCACAGCCGTGCGGCTCTCTTTGTTTTGGCTGTTCCAAAAGCCTCGCGGAGGTTCACACCGCTGCCAGGGCGTTGGCCAGGGCGGCATAGTCCGCCAGGCTCAGCCGCTCTCCCCGGACGTTTTCCGGCAGGCCGCAGCCGGTAACGATAGCCGCCAGCTGGTCCTTGGGCAGGCTGAACCCGGTTTGCAGACTGTTCACCAGGGTCTTGCGCCGCAGGGCGAACCCCGCCCGCACCGTCCGCCACAGCATGGCCTCGCTGCACACCTGCACCGGCGGCTCCCGCCGCGCCGGGCAGTGGATCACGGCGGAGGTGACCTTGGGAGCCGGCAGGAAGCAGGTGTTGGGCACCTCGAACAGCAGCTCCGGCCGGGTATAGTACTGCATCAGCAGGGAGAAGGCCCCATAGTCCGCCGTCCCCGGGGCGGCGCAGATCCGCTGGGCCACCTCCTTCTGGATCAGCACCGTCACGGAGTCGAAGCACCGGCTCTCCACTACCCGGGTCAGCAGCGGCGTGGTGATGTTATAGGGCAGGTTGGCGCACAGGATGGGCCGCAGGCCCCCGAAGTGCTCCCGCGCCAGGGCCGCCAGGTCCTGCTGCATCACGTCCCCCTGCACCAGGGTGAAATTTTCGCACCCGGCCATGGTCTCCTCCAGCACCGGCCACAGCCGCCGGTCCAGCTCCACGGACACCACCTTCCCGGCCCGCCGGGCCAGCTCCCGGGTCAGGGGGCCGATGCCCGGGCCGATCTCCAGCACCCCGGTGTTCTCGTCCGCGCCGCTGGCGGCGGCAATGTCCCGGGGCACCCACCCCTCAATGAGGAAGTTCTGGCCCATGGCCTTGGAAAAGTGAAAGCCGTGGCGCTGCAGAAGCGCCTGAATGTCATTGCGATTGCAAAGGTCCATATTGCTCTCCTATCTGACAACAAATCGTAATTTTCGTCTGGATTATTCCGGAACGTTATCGTCCTCCGGGCCGGGCCGGTACTCCAGCAGGTCCCCGGGCTGGCAGTCCAGGGCCCGGCAGAGCTTGTTCAGGGTGTCCACCCGCACCGCCCGGGCCTTGCCGGTTTTCAGGATGGACAGGTTGGCCATGGTGATCCCCACCCGGTGGGACAGCTCGGTGAGGCTCATTTTCCGCCGGGCCAGCATCACGTCGATGTTGAATACGATCATGTCCCTACCTCCTTAAATGGTCAGGTCGTTGTCCTCCCGCAGGGCGGCGGCATCCGCCACCAGCCGGGACAGGACATACAGCACGATCCCCGCCGCCAGGCAGCAGAAGGTCACCAGCGGCGTAATCAGGAGGGTCAGAGGTGCACTGCCCGCGCCCAGATAGGCCACAATGAGCATTCCCGCCGGGAATATCACCGCGTCGGCAAAGGCCAGACAGCTGATGGTGCGCAGGTCCCGGGCGTTGTGCCGGGTAAAGGCCCCGCCCTTTACGGCGATGCTGCCGCAGACCCGCCACGCCGGGACCAGGGCCCACAGGATGGGCAGGGCGAAGGCCCACGCCCAGACAAGACACGGCCAATAGGCCCAGGCAAATTCCGGGGCATAGCGGACGGTGTCCTGGCCGTAAAATGGAAGAAACAGGAAGAAGAACACCGCCAGCAGCGCCCCGGCCGCCAGCAGGACGGCCCGCAGCAGGGCCGACATGGTTTTGGTTTTCATATGCGTCTCTCCTTTCGCTTGCTGAGGTCAGGATACCATAGTTCATCTCGCTTGTCAAGCATTTTTTATCGAGACTCGAATAATAATTTCTGTTTGTATGAGTTTTGCAATTTCCTGTTGCATTTTGGCGGCGGCGGGTATATACTATCCACAGAAAACAACCGAATAGCTGTCTTCGGGGCGGGGCGAAATTCCCCACCGGCAGTGATAGTCTGCGAGCGGCTGCGGCCGCAGGAACCGGCGCAATTCCGGTACCGACAGTATAGTCTGGATGAGAGAAGGCGTGTACGGCATTGTCACAATGCTCTTTTTTGATGCGTGCACCTTGGAAGGCAAGTCTTTCCGGGTGTTTTACTTTTATCAAAAGGAGCGTTTTTTCTTATGACGCAAGCAAGCAAACGAACCCATCACCTGGCGGTAGCCGCCATGCTCAGCGCCGTGGCCGCGGTGCTGCAGTTCGTGGAGTTTTCCATCCCCTTGATCCCCAGCTTTGTGAAGCTGGACATCTCCGACCTGCCCGCCCTGCTGGGGACGTTTTCCCTGGGGCCGGTATACGGCGTGGTGATCCAGCTGGTGAAGAACCTGCTGCACCTGCCCTTCGGCTCCAGCGCCGGAGTGGGCGAGCTCAGCAACTTCATTCTGGGGGCCGTGTTCGTGCTGTGCGCCGGCCTGGTGTACCGCAAGCACAAGAGCCGTAAGGGCGCCCTGATTGGGGCGATGCTGGGTGCGGTTCTGATGGCTGTGGTCAGCGTCCCCTCCAACTACTTCTTCGTGTATCCGGCATATGTCAAGGTGTACGGGATGCCCCTGGAGGCCATCATCGGTGCGTACCAGGCCATTCTGGGTACCATTGCGGAGGTCCCCTCCTCCAACGCTCTGCTCAACTGCCTGCTGGTGTTCAACGTGCCCTTCACCTTCTGCAAGGGTCTGCTGGACGTGGGCCTGTGCTTCCTGATCTACAAGCCTCTGTCCCCCCTGCTGCATAAATAAACGAAAAACGATGGCTGTGCCCGAAAGCGCCTGCACTTGTCAAGAAAAAGTAGACACCCACACTTTTGTGAGTGTCTACTTTCATTTTACAGATGCAAGGACTTTTGTCCGCCCCCGCTTTTTTGTTTTCGGAGAGAGCCGCCCGGTCAGAATGCCGGGTATCCGTCCTTCAGGGACTCATCGTACACGGCACGCTCGCCGCCGATGAACTTGGGCCGCACCCGGGCCGCCAGCAGAATGGCGCTTCCGATGTGGTCCTGCTCCAGCCGCACCGGCACCGCCACCTTTTTCAGGTGCATGCCGATCAGCGTGCCGCCTACGTCCAGACCGGCGTCGGCCCGGATCTCCTCCACCGCCACCGGGTGGCGGAAAGTGTGATAGGCGGCGGTGGCGAAGGAGCTGCCCGCCTTGGGCTGGGGCACCACGTTGACGATGTCCAGCTGGGGCACCGCCTCGTGCTCCACGATCAGCGCCCGGTTCAGGTGCTCGCAGCACTGGGCAGCGATATACACACCCATGGGGCCGAACACGCTGTGCAGCCCATCGAAAATAGCCTGGCCCACCTCCGGCGTGGACCAGCTGCCCACCCGGTGGCCCACCACCTCGCTGGTGCTGCAGCCCACCACCACGATCTGCCCCTTGTGCAGACGGGCGGCTTCCGCCAGCTGCCGGGCGGCGGCGGCGGACTCCTGCCGCACCTGGGCCAGCAGATCGGTATTTTCTACCTCATGAACGATTCCTGCCATGATAAAACTTCCTTTCTGCGGGAATCCTCCCGTTTGAAGCTATTTTACCACTGAATGTTCAGCTTGTCCAGAGCCTTGCTGCGCTTGAGCAGCACGAACAGCACCAGGCCGATGACCAGGCCCATGGCCCCCTGCACCAGGTTGCCGGGGATGCTGGCCGCCGCGCCGATGCCCTTGCCCAGCAGCAGGCAGGCATAGCCGAAATAGCCCGCCACCATGATCAGCTCGCCCACGACGCCGCCCACCACATAGGCGTAGGGCTTGCGGCCCAGGGCCTTCACGATCAGCGCCGCCGCCATGGCATCCAGGGCCTTGATGACCAGGGTGCCCGGGGCGTAGTGGGCATAGCCGTTCAGCAGGTCCGTCAGCATGGAGCCGATACCGGCGGCAGCGCCGCCCCACCAGGGCCCTAAGATCCAGCCGGACAGCAGCACGCAGCAGTCGCCCAGATTCACAAACCCCTGCATGGGGGAAGGAATCTGCACCACCATGGTTGCCACATACGTCAGTGCCGCCATCAGAGCGGCCAGTACCATTTTTCTGATTTTCATGTCTCTCATAGGAAAAATCTCCTTGTGTTTTGATTCTGTCTGTATTATAGTAAGAACTGGTATTATTGAAATAACCATATTGATATTATTTGATAATACCAGATAGGAGATTTTTTCATGCTGACCTATGCGCTGGAGAAAAACGGAAGCCGCAGCCTGTATACCCAGCTGTACGGCTGCATCCGCCGGGACATTCTGTCCGGCGCCCTGCCGCCCCGGCAGAAGCTGCCCTCCAAGCGGGCCTTGGCCCAGCATCTGGAGGTCAGCGTCATCACGGTGAAGAACGCCTATGAGCAGCTGGCGGCGGAGGGGTATATCTATACCGTGGAGAAAAAGGGGTATTATGTCAGCCCCGTGGAGCGGCCTCTGCCTCCGGCGGACCCGCCGCCGCTGACTCCGGAAAAACCGGCGGAGCCGGTGTTTCTGGACCTGGCCACCGGGTCTCTGGACCGGTCCTACTTCCCCTTCACCGTGTGGTCCCGGCTCATGCGCCAGACCATCCTGGAGGAGGACACGGAGCTTCTCCGGGCCGCCCCCTCCAACGGGGCCCCGGCTCTGCGCCGGGCCATCTCCGCCCAGCTGCGCCAGTTCCGGGGCATGGACGTGGACCCGGAGCAGATCATCATCGGCGCGGGAACGGAGCTGTTATACACCCTGATCATCCAGCTGCTGGGCCGGGAGAAGCGCTACGCCGTGGAGGACCCGGGCTATGGCAAGATCGCCAGGATTTACCAGGCCCACCAGGTCCCCCTGTGCCGGGTGGGCCTGGACGGCGGCGGCCTGGACGTGGCCCAGCTGCGCCGCCAGCCGGCGGACGTGGTCCACATCTCCTCGTCTCACCACTACCCCACCGGCATCGTCATGCCCATCGCCCGGCGGCAGGAGCTGCTGCGCTGGGCGGCGGAGCAGCCGGAACGGTATATCTTAGAGGACGACTACGACAGCGAGTTCCGCTTTGTGGGCCGTCCCATCCCCACCCTGTTCTCCGTCAGCGAGAGCCAGCGGGTCATCTATCTGAACACCTTTTCCAAGACCATCGCCCCGTCCATCCGCATCAGCTATATGATCCTGCCGCCCCGCCTGCTGGCCCGCTACCGGGAGAAGCTGGGCTTTTACGCCTGCACCGTGTCCAGCTTCGAGCAGTACACCCTGGCCCGGTTTTTAGAGCAGGGGCGGTATGAGCAGCATCTCAACCGCATGAAAACCCGCTATCGTCAGAAGCGGGACGCCGTCATCGACGCCATCCGCCACAGTCCCCTGTCGGACCGGGCGGAGATACTGGAGCAGGACGCGGGGCTGCACTTCCTCATGGTGCTGCCCACGGACCTGGACGACCGGTCCCTCCGCCGCCGGGCGGAGGCCATGGGCCTGCGGCTGGCCCTGCTGTCGGATTACTACAGTCAGCCCGCCGCCGCGCCCCAGCACATATTAGTTGTCAACTATGCCGGCATCGACATGGACCGCTTGCCGGAGGGACTGCGCCGCCTGGCGCAGCTATGGGAGGAACCATCATGTATGACGAATTGACCAGACAGGACATCCAGAAAATGCAGGAGGAGATCGACTACCGGGTCCAGGTGCTGCGCCCCAAGCTCATCGAGGACGTGCAGACCGCCCGGGCCTTCGGCGACCTCAGCGAAAACTTCGAGTACAAGTGCGCCAAGCAGGAGAAAAACCGCAACGACAGCCGCATCCGCTATCTCCAGCGGATGATCAAAACCGCCCGGGTCATTGAGGACCACTCCCGGGCCGACACGGCAGGCCTGTACGACACCGTGGAAATCCTCATGGAGAACACCGGCAAGACCCGGAAAATTCAGCTGGTGACCACCCTGCGGCAGGACGCCCTGAAGGGCCTCATCAGCAAGGAGTCCCCGGTGGGGAAGGCTGTGCTGGGCAGGCGCAGCGGCGACCGGGTCCAGGTGGACATGGGCGGCGGCCGGGGCTACTGGCTACAAATTCTTTCCATCGAAAAGGGCAGCGACGACGGCTCCATCCCCATCGGCAGCTTCTGAAAAAAGCCTCGCAGAGTTTGCCGCCCGCAGGCGGCAAAGCAAGTGCAATCCGTTTTTTGCGGCGGCGTGTACGTCGCAAAAAACACTTCTCAGTCTGCAAGTGTGGAATTTGTTCGCTTTCAGCGAACAAATTATGCGCGCGGCAGACTGCAAGCCTTTTGTCCAAAAAGGCAGCGCCTTTTTGGACAGTCTCAAATACCGGGGTCCGGCGTGAGCCGGACCCCGGTATTTGACTGTGATCATTCGGTCGGTGCGGTGAGGCGGCGGGCGCTGCTCTCCAGACGGGACAGGGCATCATCCCCTGCATGGCGGCGGATATACGCCATTGCCTGCTCCATCTGAGGCGGGCGATGCGACACGCCATGGCAGTCGGAGCCCAGCAAATGGATGTCCCCGCCGCGCAGCATCCTTATGGCCCTGCGCCGCGTGCGCCAATCCAGGAAAAACGAGGCGTTGCACTGAAACAGCGCTCCCATATGCCGCAGCCGGAGCCACAGCTCATGAGGCTGATCCGGCAGATAGCGCTCAATATGCGCCAGCACCACGGTGATATCCTCCCGCAGCAGCAGGTCCTCCAGCTCCTCCAGGATGCCGGAGGACCAGGGGGAAAAGGGCATTTCCAGCAGCAGCACATGGGTTCCGCTCAGGCACAGCCGGTGCAGTTCCTCCAGGCGGCTGATGCCGCGATAATAGCGCACCTCAGCGCCCAAAAGCACCTGCGGACCGCCCGGAGTCAGTCGGGCGTTCAGCCGCTCCCATGCCTCCCGGCGGCGGCGCAGAAACACCTCCGGGGAGTTTTCCCGGGCGTAAAAGTGCGGCGTTGCCGCCACGGTATCCACGCCCTGCGCCCGAAGCATCTCCAGTAGCGTCAGGCTCTCTTCCACCGTCTGGCTGCCGTCGTCCATGCCCGGCAGGATATGAGAATGAAAATCGATCATCGCTTACTCTTTCGGGATTTTGCGGAGCCGGTTTTTCTCGCCCGCTCCTGGTCCGCCCCGGTTTCCCGGCTCTCGCTTTCATAGCGGCCGTACTGGCCATAGCGGCCATAGCGGCCATAACGCCCATAGCGGCCGTAACGTCCGCCGGAGATCGAGCTGTGCGTCATCACAAAGCCCAGCACCTTGATGTGCATGTATTCCAGCTGGCGTAGCGCGGCAGACAGTCCCTGCCGATCGCTGTAATCCTGGCGCACCACCACGATCATGCCCTGAATGAACCTGGAAACCACCAGGCCGTCAGACACCGCATTCACCGGAGGCAGATCGAAAATGATAAAGTCGAAGCTCTGGGCCAGCGTTTCGACCACGGTGCTCATGCGTTCGGACCCCAGCAGTTCCGACGGATTCGGCGGCACATCGCCGGAGGTAATGACCTTCATATTCTCCAGCAGTCCCACGTCCTGCACCACGTCCTTCTCCCGGCACAGGCCCGCCAGCAGGTTGGACAGGCCCGGCGCAGCGTCAATGGCCAGACGGTGCGCCAGCTGCGGCCGCCGCATGTCCGCCTCCACCAGCAGTACGCGCTTGCCGGTTTCCGCCAGGGTATAGGCAAGATTAATGGACGTGGTGCTCTTGCCCTCGCCGCGCACGGCGCTGGTCACGCCGACCACCCTGCACTTCTGTTCGTCCGGCAGGGAGAACGTCAGGTTGGCGCGCAGCAGCTTATATGCCTCGGCGGCCGCGAAATTCAGCTGGTCGCCCAGCATGGAGCGCTGCTCCTTCAGGGTCATGATCTCCTCGTCGGGAATCGTTCTTTTTCTGAAAATCATTGACCGGCACCCTCCTTCTTGTCGCTGCGGCCGCCATAACGGTAGCCGTAACCGTCCGTGCGCTGCAGAAGCTCAGGGATCGCCGCCAGCACGGGGATCTGGGGATATGCCCGCAGCAGGTCATCCTCGCCGCGGATCTGATTGTCGAACAGCTCCTGCAGCAGCACGATCACGCACATTGCCACCAGGGTGGCCAGTGCGCCCAGGCAGGTATACAGGGCCACATTGGGGGCCGCCTGCGCGGTGGGCAGCTGGGCATAGTCCACCACCCGGACGGAGCTGCCTTCCACTACCCCGGAAATGCGGGAGGGCAGCACCTTGGCGATGGTGTTGGCAATATCCATGGCCTCCTGCGGGTCCGTACTGGTAACGGTGATCCGGAACACTTCCGTGGAATTCACCGCCTGGGCGCTGATCATTTTCTGCAGCGCACGATCCGAATACGACACGCCGGCCGCGGTGCGGACCTGATCCAGGGTGGTGCGGCTGTTGAGGATCACGACGTAAGTATCCACCAGGCTCTGGGCCGCAGAAAGCTCGGAGTTGCTGATCGGCTTGCTGGAATCCTGGGAGTTGTTGACGTACATCAGTGCGCTGGCCTCATAGGTCGGGGTAATGAGAAACCGCGCCCAAACAAAGCACAGGGCGCCCGCCGCCAGGACGACCAGTAATATAAGCCATAGCCGCCGCCACAGTGCCTGCAGCAAGGTAATGATATCTACCTCCCGGTAGTCCTCATTTTTCTTCATGAATATTGTCCTTCCTGTTTCGATAGAATCATCCCGCAAACGGGATAGATTGGGAGAAGCTGCGCCAGGGCAGCTTCTCCCAATTCTTATGTTGGGCGGTTTCTCAAAGCTGTATTATGAGCTTGTCACGCCACCGCCGTTCAGCGGCGGAGCAGCCTCAGCGGGTGGTGTACGGGATGCCGTACTGCTTGGCGTAGTTTTCGGCATAGCTGCCGGCGGCCACGCTCAGCACCACATTGGGAGACTGCTGGAAGGTGGTCTTGGTCATGCTGAACACGCCGTCGGGAATGTACACATCCCGCAGATTGGCGCAATAGCCAAAGGCGGAGCCCTTCAGAACGGTCACCGTGTCAGGCAGTCTCACGCTGGTCAGAGCGGAGTTGTAGTGGAATGCCTGGGAGCCGATGGTTTTCAGCTGGCTGCCCTCCGCAAAGACAACCTCCTTGCAGTTGGTGGCGCCCTTGAACGCATAGTTGCCGATGTGGGTGATCCCCGCGCCGATCTCGATGGCGGTGATGGTGTGGCGGTAATCCGCCCAGGGGGTCAGCAGCTGGGAAGCATAGTCGTACATGGCGCCGCTGCCGCCAATGACCATCCGACCATCGCCATACAGCGCCCAGGTGGCGTTTTCGCCGCAGCTGCCGCTGTACAGAGGCAGAACGGGCATTTCGCGGGTGGTGTACGGGATGCCGTACTGCTTGGCGTAGTCCTCGGCATAGCTGCCGGCGGCCACGCTCAGCACCACATTGGGCGTCTCCTGGAAGGTGGTCTTGGTCATGCTGGACACGCCCTCGGGAATGTACACATCCCGCAGTCTGCCGCAGTAGCCGAAGGCGGAGCCCTTCAGGGCGATCACCGTGTCGGGCAGCTTCACGCTGACCAGGGAGGAGTTGTAGTGGAAGGCCTGGGAGCCCAGGAGCCTCAGCTGGCTGCCTTCCTCAAAGATGACCTCCGCGCAGTTGGTAGCGCCGCGGAAGCTCATGGCGCCGATGCTGGTGATATCCTTGCCGATGAAAACGCGCTTGATGCTGTGGCGCAGCGTGTACCAGGGGTTATTGCCGGAGGTGCCATAGCCGTACATGTCGCCGCTGCCGCTGATGACCATCCGGCCATCCCGGTAGAGGACGAAGTCGCAGTTATTGCCTGCCCGGCCGGCCAGATGAATATCCGCCGTGCTGCAGGAGACGAACCGGCCGGTCTCGAACAGGCAGGTCTCGCCGCCGATAACATACTCGCCCTCGTAGGTCAGGCCGTTTCCGTCGAACAGGTAGAACACGCCGTTCAGATTGATATAGCCCGTCTGATACTGACCGGCTACGAAGTACATCTGCCGCCCGGTCTCGCTGTCGGCTGCCCAGCCGGAATACAGAATGTCCTTGGCGCTGCGCACATAGCTGCACTGGCTGCAGCTGAGCTTGCCGGTGCCGCGGTCATAGACCAGGGTGTGCTCGTCGTTTGCGCAGCGGGGCTTCTCCTTGGTGTAGGTATCCAGGATCTTCGTGGTGCCGTCAGCCTGCACGTCATAGGTGGTCACGCTGAAGCGGTCGTTATCCGCGGACACGGACAGATACACCGCGTTGAATTCCTGGGTTGCCACGGCAAAGTGGAAATCGGGGTTGTCGGTGACGGCATAGCTCTTCTCGCCGGAGGAACCGCAGATGAAGTAGACGATACCGTTCTCCTCATCCACCGCGCCGCCCTTCAGCGGCTCCGTGCGGGCATAGGAGTGATCATGCCCGGAGAACACGAAGTCGATGCCCACCTCGTCCAGCACGCCGGGTACCATTTCGTTGATCTCCGCATTGCCGCCGGTGATATTGGTGTAGTAAGAGGGCTGATGCATGCACAGGACCTTCCACTCGGCACTGCTCTGCGCCGCATCCTCCTTCAGCCAGTCCAGAGCCTCTCTCAGCTGGCTCTTGGTTCCGGTATAGTTGATCACGGCAAAATACACATCGCCATAGGTAACGGAATAGTGGCTGCCGGGGCCGCTGTCGGGCAGGTTATAGATCGCCGCGGCCGCCGCGCCGTCGCCGTCACCGGCATACTCGTGGTTGCCCAGAACGTGGAGGATGTCCACGCCGCCGAACTTATCCGTGCCCAGCACGCCGGCCATTTCCCGCCAATAGCTCAGGCGGGAGGCGTCATCCACCGCGTCGCCGGTCTGAATGCCCAGCGCGTAATTGCTCCGGCAGATCACATCGGTCAGCGCCGTGATATTGGTCAGATCCTTTGCCTGAATATCGCCCAGAACAAAGAAGTTCAGCGAATCCGGCCCGTTGAGGGTGAAGGTCTTTTCCTCGGACCAGGCGCCGTCCCGGCCCACCCGGTACCGATAGGTCTGACCGGCCGTCAGGCCGCTGACGGTGACGCTGTTGGCCATAACGGCCTGATTGCCGCCGCTGGTAAAGGTGCGAAGCTGGGAGGCGGCCCGCAGCGTCGTCCAGCTGCCGCCGTTCACCGGGGCATACTGCAGCAGCTGCTGCTGGCTGTCGGCCGCGCTGGACAGCCAGCTGATGTTCTTCTGCGTGCAGCCGTCCTTTGCCGCGTTGTTCAGAATGTCAAAGGGCAGCTGGCCCTCGCCCACCGCGTCATAGCTGAGCACGTCATACTGGAAGGAGATGTTGCCGGCGGCGTCCTTGGCATAGACGCTGTAGGTGCCGGCGGCGGTGCTGAACCGATCCGTTGTCAGGCGGCCCTGCCCGTCGGTGGTGCCCAGCAGGCTGTTATCCGCCAGGTACACAGGCACGTTGGCCGCAGGCAGGCCGTGGCTGTCCTGCACGCAGAGGGTCCCGCCAAGTCCCACGATAATGGGATCTGCCGTGATCGTGTAATAGGCCGCCACAGGCACGGTGATCTCCCGGGTGGAGAAGGACCCCGTGCTCTGGTCCGCCAGCTCATAGCGGCAGGATTTCACCGTATAGCTGAAAACGTCGCTCTGTCTCAGCTCCGCGGGTACATGGAACTTCACCGTGGCGATCAGGTCGCTGGGCTGCGCCCCGGCCTTCAGCTGCGCGTCAATGGACACCACGCCGGTAAAGCTCTTGTAGGCATAGCTGCCCTCATAGCTGTCGGAGAACTCCACCGTGTAATCCGGGAACAGCTTGCTCAGCTTCAGCGCCGTGGAGACGCTGCTGGCCTGGTTGCCGCGGATCTCCAGGCTGATCTCCTGGCCCAGGACCGCCGCTGCGGCATCGGGCGTCACGGTGACGGCCGCCGCCGCGTTGTCCGGTGCATCCACTGTGAAGTAGATGGTCTCGGAGGTCTCGTTGCCGGCCTTGTCGCGCACGGTGGTGGTCAGGGAGTGCGTTCCGTTGGTCAGCCGGACATTGCTGAGGTAAGCCTCCTCGCAGGTGACGTTGGTCTGGAAATCATAGGCATCGTTGTCATAGGTGTTGATGCCGTCGATGAACATGCGCACGGTATCCAGCCCGCTGGTGTAGCTGTTGTACACGTCGTACTGCTGGGCGGCAAAGTTGAGTACGCTGTTGGTCAGCACGGTGCCGTCCTTCAGGGGCTCCTTATCCACGGTCACGCTGCTGATGACCGGGTTGTCCACGTCATCCACGTTGGCGCCATACACGAACTGCATGTTGTCGAAATAGATGCTGCCCGCCGTTTTGGTGCCCATCATCTTGGTGCCGTAAACGTACATCAGGCGGAAGGTCATGCCGGCCTTGATGGTGAAGGGGCCCGTGAACTTCGTCAGGTCCGCCTCCAGATAGCGCCAGCCTTCCCACCACACGCCGGGATACTCGTCAGGCCAGGTGCTCTTGTCCGAGCCGAACACCTTGGGCTCGAAGGTGAAGTCATACGCCTGATTGCCGCCGTTACCGTCCGTCACATAGCCTCTGAGCCACAGACCGGCGGTGGTGCCGTCGCCTTCCCACTTGACGCCGACGCCCTCGGGCGCATACACCCACACGCCGATGGCCGTGGGCATGCCGGGGATCGCGATCTCATCGCTGGTACCCACGCAGGCGCCCTCCGTCACGTTGGTGCAGGCGCTGAAGTCGAAGTTGAGCTTGAGGGCGTGGCTGCCGAAGCGCACCGGCTCATCATCGTCGATGCTGACGATCTCCGCCGACTGCACGCCGCCCTTGCCATAGTTGCTGGTGAAGAAATAGCTGCCGTCGCCCTTGCTGCCGATGGTGTAGTATTCCTTGGCGGGGGTGACTGCGCCGGTTTCCGGGTCCGTATAGTCCTCAAAGTCAAACACCAGCGTGGGCAGCTTGCCCACGATCAGGTTGATGCTGGCGGTGATGCTGCTGTCAAAGGCAGAAGACACCGTCACCGTGCCGTTGAGGCTCTCCCCCTCGGAGGAGGTGAAGATGTTGCCGTCAAAGGTGCCCAGGCGCTCGTCGGACAGCGTCCACACCAGGTCGCCCGCCTTGTAGTTCACGTCGCGGCCCTTGTTCTTGACCTCCACGCCGAAGTCCGTGCTGTCGTTGAAGCCCAGGCTGATCTCCGCGGTGTTGAAATAGATGCTGTCAGGCTTGGCCAGCTCAATGCTGGTGCTGCCCACCACGGCGCCGCCGCGCAGCGCCTGCACCGTCACGATGCCCTCGGCATCCGCGGCGGCTGAGAACAGGCCCGTGGCCGCGTCGATGGTGCCCATGCCTGCGCTGTCCTCGCTGAGGGCGAAGGTGACGTCCTCGGGAAGCGCCACATTATAGCCGCCGCTGTCCACGCCGGTGGCGGTGAACCGGATCTCGGTGCCGGGCGTATAGATCTCGTTGCCGGGCAGCAGAGCCGCATGGTCAAACTCTCCGCTGGGCTTGGCGGTGGAAATCAGCAGCAGTCCCGTCAGGGTGGGCCGCTCCGCACCGTCGGAGGGCGTGTTCTTGATGGTGGCCTTGTCGCTGCCCTCGCGCTTGGTGATAAAGGTGGAGGAGCCGCCGCCGTCGCAGTTGAGCACGTCCGTGCACCCCAGTTCGATCATCATGGTGGCCAGCTCGTTCATGCTCATACCGGAGGATACCGGCTGCTGGCGGCCGTCGTTGACCATCAGCACCAGGCTGCCGTCGGCCTTCAGGCCCAGCACCGTGCGGGGTGCGCGGCTGCCGGTGGCATGATCCTCGGCGGGATACAGGCTCACACCGTCCCTGACGATGTAGCTCCATGCGGAGATGGCGTGCAGCTCGGAGCCGTCCAGAGGCTGGCTGCCCGGGCGGATGGATGCCTTGCCGCTGCGGTCGATCACCAGGTAATTGTTGCCGTAGGCGGTGTCATCGTGATACACCTTGCCGTTGATGACCAACATGCCCGGAGGATTGTTGGAGGCCCAGGAGAGGTTGATGTTGGTGGCGCCCACGACGTTATAGCCCAGGGCCTCTGCCGCAGCAACCTGCTTGCTCATCACCTGATTGCCCCAATCGGACTCTGCCATAGGGGTGTCCCAGCTGTCCAGCTTCATATCCTTATAGCTGGGCATCACGGTTACATAGGGATTGCTCAGATCTGCTTCCAGCACATGGCATACGTTCTGATCCGTGCCTGTGCTGTTGTTGAGAATGATCTCCTTCTCCGTGATGCCAGGAGAAACCTTATAGTTCTTCTGGGAGATCACGGAGTAGTACGCATCACTCTGGGTCTCGGTTGTGGCTTCGCGCTGGACGGCCAGCACCGACACCGGCAGCAGCGACAGCAGCATACACAGTGCCAACGCAGTCGACAGGGCACGAGTCCACGGCTTGTTGGTTTTCAACATGTTCTCTCACCTTTCGTTCAAATTCTATTTTATCCGGGTCACAGCTCCCGGAAAAAATACGGTTGTCAGCGGCCAAGCAGGCGCTTGATCCGCTCCTTGAAGGACAGCGGGCACAATTGCTTTGCCGCCGCCTGCAGGCCCTCCTGCCGCAGCAGGGAGAAAAACCTGTCCCGCGCGGCCGGCCGCTTCACCGGCCGCAGTGCCGCGCTGTTGCAGGCCAGCGCCTGCGCCGCGTCGATCTCTGCGGATAAGGCCTCCCGGGCCGCGCTTTCCCACAGGGTCCGGCCCTTTTGGGATCGGAGCAGTACCAGGGACGTGCCTCCGTCATCGTTCAGCTCCGGCGGCAGCGACAGGTGGCGGATGCCCCAAAGGTCGCCCAGCGTGATGTCGCCGGCAAAATGCTCCCCCTTGAAGGGGCAGCCGTAACAGCTCTCCCGCAGCGCGGCATTCTGAAGATAGACCCGCAGAAACGGGTCCTCCAACTGGGTTCCGTACACGTGTGTCCGGTCGCTGAAGTCCAGTGCAGCGCCAAATCTTTTCCACCCGCGGCTCTTGTCCCGCAGGTTCGCGGCACAGGGCCGCGCACCGGCAGAGCGCTCCGCCTCGTCCAGATAGGTCTGCCATGGGGCCGGAGAGGCCGCTCCGTGGCAGATGACATCCACCGTCAGCAGCCGTTCCGGGTCGTCCCCCAAAAAACGCTTCAGCGCCGCCGTCTGACAGGGCGTTCCGGAATACAGCACCCATCGTCCCCGCTTCAGCTGCTGCGCCGCGTCGGAAAAGCTGTCCTCCGGTGCGCTCTGTATGTATTTGGAGCCCCGCAGCAACGCCAGCTGCGCCGGTTCATCCACGCGTATATGCCGCACGCTGCGCAGGTCCGGCGCAAAGGCCGCGCCATACACCGCGCCGCCCCGGGCCAGCACCCGCTGCGCCAGCAGCGAAAAAATGCCTCCGCTGGAGCTGCTGCGGCGCAGCGCCTCATCCCGGCAGCGGGCGGCCAGCGCCCGGAGAACGGGACGGCTTTCCTTCTCGCCCGCCACGGGGCAGACAGCCCCGCAGGCGCCGCAGTTCAGGCACCGGCTCCCGTCCGTCTCCGGGTATAAAAAGCCCTCCTCATCCGGCCGCAGCGCTATTGCCCCGGCCGCGCAGACGGCTGCGCAGGTGCCGCAGCCTGTGCAGGATATTCTCTCGCAGAGAAAGGTGTTCATGGGCCGTTCACCTCCTGTGAAGCAGTTTATACAGCGGGTGCAGTAGCCGCTTTTCGTGTTCGTTCATGACGAAGCGCCAGCATACCGCAAAATAAAGCAGTGAATACGCCGCAATGGCGGCCAGCAGCACCCACGGGCGGCTCATATCCAGCGGCCGCGTCAGCAGCCAGCCCGCCGCGCCCATGGCCAGCATCACCAGGGCGATTCCGCTCTGTCCGGCGGCAAAGTGGCGGATATCCAGGCCGATTTTTTTCTGGTAATACCAGTTGATGATCAGTCCGTTGGCCAGCAGCAGGGACAGAGCCGTTCCCACCGCGCAGCCGATGCCGCCCCAGCGAATGCCCATGGGGATGCTCAGCGCGGCATTGCCCAGGGCCATCGCCGTGTATACCAGGGAGCGGAAGCGATGCTTGTTCTCCGCCCGCTGGATCTCGATGCCCACATTCTGCACCAGCGGGATCGTGGCCGGCAGGATCAGCAGCAGGGCGATGTAATAGGCGTCGTCATACCCCGCTCCGGCCCACAGGCGGATAAAGGGCTGTCCGAAAATCACCAGGCCGCTGCACACAAGGCTCAGCAGCAGGAACTGGATCCGCCCGGTCCGGATGAACAGGTCGTTGTACTGCGCCAGCCTCCGCGTGCGGTCCGGCTCCTGGGCGATGCGGTGGATCCGGGGGGTAAACACGCCGGAAATCGCCGTGGAGGCTCCGGCATACATCGTGTTCAGCTGGGCGGCCACGCCGTACACCGCCGTGGCCGCGCTGCCGCGCACGGCGCTGAGGATGACCTTGTCCACCTGCCAGTTGATCTGATCAATGAGACTGTTCAGGGCAATGAACACGGAAAACGAGGCCACTTCGCCCATCACCCGAAAATCCGCCCCCCGGAGCGTGAAGCGCATTTTCAGCTTTCCCAGGCAGAAGCAGACGTTCACCGCGTCCGCCGCCAGGGATACCAGCACCGTCACCAGCACCATGCCGACGGAGCCGGAGCCCATCAGCAGAACGGGAATGCTCAGCAGCGGCGAGGCCAGCGTTTTCCCCAGATTCAGAAGCCGCTGAAACACAAATTGTTCGTTGGCTCCGGCAAAAGCCGTGAACACCGTGGTAAGGAACGTGCAGGAGAGATTGCAGGTCAGCAGCACCATCAGCGTTCTGGTCAGCGCCAGCTCCTCCCCGGAATACTTGCTTCCGAAAAAGAGCTCCGCGTTTCCGGCGATCCACAGCCCGCACAGCAGGGCCAGCAGGGCGATCCCGGCATAGACCGTCAAAAACAGCGCGTTCAGCTGATTTACGCCCCGCTGATCTCCGGCCGCCCGATAGCGGGTATAAAAACGGATATAGGAGCCGCTCAGCCCGAAATGCAGCAGGCCCAGATAGGCCGTCAGCGAGGAGGCCAGCGTATACACGCCGTATTCGCTCTGTCCCAGCAACCGCAGCATCAGCGGCGTATAGGCCAGCGTGATGACCACGCTGCAGCCCGCCTGCACATAGGACAGCAGCGCACCGGCCTTCAGTTGATTGAGTTTCATGGCCTAACCAGCCTCTTTCAGGCAGGCGTCCAGATACCGATGGGACAGGCCGGTCCATTCCCGCAGCCTTTCGTTCACCGCCTCATAGGCGATGGTTCCGTCAGATTCCTCACGCAGCGCCTCCGGCTCCTCCAGACAGCGCCCCTCGATATGCAGAAGCCCCAGAAGGCTCCGTATCCTGTCATCTGCGGCTGTATAGGTTTTTCTGTGAAACGCCCAGAACTCCTTCCGGAAAATGACCGAAAATGCCACGGCGTGGAAGCTGTCCGCAAATACATACGCCGCGTCCCGGATCAGGGCCAGAAATTCCGCAGGTCCCACGGCGATCATGCGCTTGTCTCCAAAACCCAGCGCCGACAGCTCGTGCTCTTTTCCGGCGCAGATGACGCACACAATGGGCAGGCCCTTCTTTCGGGCAAACTCCCTGACCGCCCGATGCACCCGCCGGTCATTCCCCAGCAGATAGCACAGGATATACCGGCCCGGCACCAGCCGCCCGGCTGCATACTCCTGCCATGCCTGGGCCGAAAGCAGCAACGTGGGGTCCAGCGTCAGCTGGATCTCCCGATGGGTGATCCGCCGCAGCGCATCCCGCGCGCCGCTTTCTCTCACCGAAACGCCGCGGAGCGTCTCTATCGCCTCCCGGTACAGGGCTTCCTTTTCCCGGGGGATCTCGGCCGCAATGCTGGCGGAATAGGAAAACTTGAGCGTCTCCTCCGGCACAAACCCCAGCAGCCTGACCTGGTCCACGCTGCCCGGCAGCCACACCTGGTCCGATCCGCAGACAAACGCATCATAGCAGGACAGTGTGTCCCGGATGGTATCTTCCGTATATACGCTCCGGGAGTCGCGGATAAACTTCTCTTTGAATCCGGAAAAGGCGCGTCTGCGCATCCGCAGCTCCTTCCGGCAGAACAGCCTGTCGCACAGCTCTGTCTGCACCCTTTCCCACATGCGCCTCAGAAACCAGCCCAGGCCGTTTTTCTTCAGCTTCAGCCGCCGGGAGGTATTTCTGCTGCGTCTGTACAGGATCTGTTCCGCGTCAAAGCCCTTGTCGCGCAGCACGCGCTCCAACGCCAGAGCCTGCAATACCCCGCCGCAGTTTTCCGAGTGATAATATAAACTGATGATCCCGATTTTTTTCAAAGTGGTAACGCCTTTCTATTCTCACGACCAAAAGAAGAGATACGGATAGGTTCGCTGCCAGGCCGGCGTGCGCAGCAGCTGGATCACGGTGGCGTATGCGATGAAGCAGATCACGCACAGAATCCAACCTGCCCTTTTCTCTTTTTCTTCCTTCTCCGCCAGAAGATTGGGAAGATACAGGCACAGGATCGGCTCGATGTTCCGGAACAGCCGGGACACCACATTGGCCCGGAGGGCCACGATGCAGACCACCATCAGCAGGCAGACGCTCCGGAAATTGATGACATCGCCTTTCTCCGGCGTCTGTTTTCCGCCAAACAGCACGCCGAACAGCAGCACCAGCGCGTATACCGCCAGTTTTGACAGCACCGCCAGGTTACCCGAGGAGCTGAACGCCTCATCCCCGCTGTAATAGCTGTACTTGGGGAACAGCAGCAGCATCACCCGAAGCAGGGGACGCCAGCACACCGCCACGAGGATCGCCAGCGCAAATACAACGGTCAGGCATCTCCTCTGATTTTTCGCGTGGCAGATGGGATAGAGCAGCAGGAACAGCACCGCAGAGGAATGGACGGTCACCGCCAGAAGCACCAGCAGCAGAAAGGGAATCGGCTTCTTCTCCCTCAGCTTGTCATAGGCAAACAGCAATATGGCGATGGCCAGCATCTGGCGCATGCCGGACAGGAAAAAGTCAAACAGCATCAGCAGATAAAACAGTAGCACGCTCATCCACGGCATCCTGCTGTATCGGCTGATAAAGCGCCCAAATGAATAAAAGGAGAAAACACTGCTGACCACCAGCAGCCACTGCTCGTTTGCCGTGATCCGCGTGAGCAGATACAGAAACGTGACATAGCCCTTCTCAAGCCGGAGCACCGACCAGGCTCTGTGCAGACTGTCGCAGCTGGCCGCGCTCCGGAAATACCGGCAATAGCTCAGCGTGTCGGTCCCCACCACCGGCGAGCGCAGCGCGGCCAGCAACATCAGATAGCCCATGGCCAGGACCACATACAGTTTCTGCGCATCAATCCGGTATCTGCCAAGCTGCGGTCTGGGGCAGAGCGCAGCCAGGAGAAGCAGCACCCCTATATTGACAAAAAAAAGTATCATTTCATTCTTCCAAATAATAGCATTCCAGCCGTTTTACCGCCCGCCGGATGTCCCATTCCGGGTCAACGGGCGTCTCCGTTCTCCCGGCTGCGGCTGCCTGCCGCAGTCCCAGGATCCAGGGCTCCGTTCCCTGCCCGATGGGCAGGAAGCGCACATGGCCGCCGATATCCGCCAGCTCCGGCACCCGATCAGACAGCACGCAGGGCAGTCCGTTGGCCTGCGCCTCGGCCGCCGCCAGGCCAAAGCCCTCGAACACGGACGGCATGGCAAACACGTCCATGGCGGCGTAATACCGCTCCACCCGGTCCGTCCGTCCGGCGAAGATCACCTTCTCCCCAAGTCCCAGGGCCTCAGCCCTCCGCCTGATCTGCTCCTGCATGGCGCCATCGCCCACCAGAAGCAGGCGCGCCGCGGGATCGGACCGCAGATAACCGGCAAAAACCTCCAGCAGAAACAGGTGGTTTTTTTCCGGCGAGAAGCGCCCCACATGGCCGATCACCGTCGTCTCCTGCGGGATCTGATACCGCTGCCGCAGTTCCCTGCGGGCTTCCGGGGAAAAAGCGAAGCGCTGCAGGTCAATGGCATTGGGCAGCCAAAACACCTCTTCCGGCTTTTTCCAGAAAAAGATCCGCTTCGCCTCCCGGGAGCAGGCGGCAAAGTCCGTGGCCCTGCGGCCAAACAGAGCCAGCATCAGCCGGTTCCGGGCGGCGCTGAGGGGCTTGTCGCTGTATCTGGTGGTGTGGCTGTGCTGGATCACGCGCCTGATGCCGTAGCGCTTGGCGGCAGGGGCAAAAATAACCGCAGCATACAGCGGGTGGCAATGCATCGTGTCGTATTCCCCCTGGTGCTCCCGGAAAAAGGCATCCATCTGTCTGCGGAAGCTCCCGCCGGGCGACGGGCGGCTGATGTGATACACCCGTCCGCCCAGGGCCTTGATCTCCTCCTCGTAGGTACCCGTGGTATCGCGAAAGGAGAGATAGTCGAACTGCAGCCTTTCGCGGCAGATGTGCCGGTGATAATTCATCAGCATCGCCATCACGCCGCTGCCCGTTCCCAGGGAGGATACAACATGTAATATCCGTTTTGCCGCCATTTTCTGTCTCCTACCGGATGCTCCGGCTGTATGTCTGTATTTTCATGTTCTGCTGCCGGGCAAGATAGTCCGTATACGGCCGATCCAGATCCACGATCGCGCTATGCTCCTTGCAGGCCCGCTCCTCCGGCGTGGGGATGCGCCGCCAGTCGCCGTACAGCTGCCTGAGCAGCGCCTCGTTATGGGCCGAAACGGGAAACTGCCCGTCCTCAAAGGGTCTGAGCATCGTTTCCTCCAGCCACTCCCGGAGATAGACGCTCCTGCCATAGCGGGAGGAGGCCCCAAAAAAGGAATGCACCCGGCGGGACCGTTCCCCGCCGCATTGCACCACAAAGCGGTGCAGCCGCTCCGCCGGCAGGTGCCGACTCAGCGCCATCACCGCCTTCTTCACGGGGCTGTCCGTCAGATATCCCCGCCGGTCAAGCGCGTGCGCGATCACCAGCTTCGACGCGGCAAACTGCAGTCCGCGCATGATCCGGCTGTCCGACAGCGCGTCGCACGGGAAAATATCCATGTACACGCCCTGATGCATCAGCTGATCCTTCGGGTGGAATTTCTCCATGCAGGCCGTGCCGTTTTTCCGCAGCTTGGAGAAAAACATGGGCCAATGGTCCGAAAATTCCTTTTGCAGATAATAGGCCCCGTCCAGCTCGCTCTCCGCGACCTCCAGAAAGTGCTGATACGCCGGGCGCAGCATGATCACGTCAAGATCGTCATCCCAGGGAATAAAGCCGCCGTGCCGCTGAGCGCCCAGCGCCGTTCCGGCAAAGAGCATATAGGGTATGTCGTGCCTGCGGCAAATGCGGTCAAATTCCTTCAGCATTTCCAGCAGCACCAGCTGATGCCTGCGTCTGAGTTCCGTTGCACCTGTATCCATACGCTATAGCCTCGTATCCGCATATTTTCTCAACCCGCTCAGGGTGTACCGCAGCATCAGGGCCGACCGCTTCACCGGAGACAGCCCCAGCAGATCCCGATAGATCTCCCAGCGGTGCCGCGCACTTTTCCACTTGTTGTTGGACCGGGAGCCCGGCAGGATGCGGTAATCCGCCAGCACCTCGGCCGTGCCCACCGCCCTGCATCCGTCCCGCAGCAGCTCCAGCCACAGGGCGTAGTCCTCATGATAAAACCGCGTGTCAAAGGGGCGCATGGATTCCCTTTTTATGAACACCGTGGAGCAGCTGAGGGTGTTGCAGACCAGCATCTTCTCGAAATCGGTCGTCTCGCGCACCACAAAGGGCGCGCCGTTCTTCTCCCCCGCCTCGTCTATTGCTCCTATGCCCTGATCG
>OMAM01000022.1_pt1 | contig 145683 bp, 145 predicted proteins | sample 1644621 | NCBI WGS metagenome assembly OMAM01 (sample SAMEA103958120, study PRJEB25191) | human gut metagenome | biome: human-associated habitat [ENVO:00009003]; feature: intestine environment [ENVO:2100002]; material: feces | place: Germany | collected 2013/2015 | reverse complement strand
ACGCAAGATTATGCTCGATTTTTTGTATAGTTTTTAATTGGTTCTTAGTATAAAAAATAATACAAAAGAGCTGCTGCATCTTGTGCAACAGCTCTTTCGGATATGCTGTGATCATTTATCAGCTTCTTATCTCAGCGCCCAGCTCGGAGAGCTTCTTCAGCGCCTTCTTGACAGCTGCGTCAGCCTGTTCGTCGGTAAGAGTACCGTCGTGAGAACGCATTACAATGCTGAATGCGGCGGACTTCTTGCCGTCGGCTATCTGCTTGCCCTTGTAGATATCGAAGAGCTTTACGCTTTCAAGTATCTTGCCAACGCCCTCGGAAATTGCCTTTTCAAGGTGAGCAACAGGGATATCCTCATCGCATACAACTGCAAGGTCACGGGTGGTAGCGGGGTACTTGGGCAGGGGCTTATATACCTTCTGAATGGAAGCGGCCATCACCTCGGGGAGATTGAGCTTTGCGGCATATGCCTTTACGCCGATGCCGTAGTTTTCGAGAGTTTCGGGGTGAAGCTCGCCGAAGATACCGATGGCAACGCCGTCCTTGAATACCTCTGCGCATCTGCCGGGGTGGAATGCGGGAGCTTCGCCGAAGTTCTCGGAGGTTCCCTTGCAAGGCTCATACTCAGCGCCTACGATTCCCAGTGTGTCAAGGAGCTTTTCGATAATGCCCTTCATGCTGTAGAAATCGTACTGTGCGCCGTACATACCGAAGCACATTCTTGCAGGCTCCTCAGGCAGTTCGCCGCCCTTGGGGAGATATTCGTTGCCCATTTCAAAGAGGCAAACGCTTGCGTTTCTGTTATTGTAGTTGGAAGCCATTATCTCGCACATGGAGGGCAGGAGAGATGTTCTCATAACAGAGGTATCCTCGCCCAGAGGGTTTGTGATAACAACAGTGTTTCTAAGCTTGCTGTCCTTGGGAAGTCTTATCTTGTCGAAATACTTGGGGGAGATAAAGGAGAATGTGGTTATCTCGTAAGCGCCCAGAGCAACGGCAGTATTCATTGCCTTTCTGGTAAACTTCTGTGCAGGGGTCAGCTCACCGCTGGCAATACCTCTGATAATGGTCTGAGGGATATTGTTGTAGCCGTAAAGACGTGCTATCTCTTCTGCAAGGTCGTTCTTGTACTCGATATCTATTCTGTAAGCGGGAGCATATGCCCAGCCGTCCTTAACTTCAATTTCAAGCTTCTTGAGGTATTTTATCATATCCTCCTCGGAAATATCTGTGCCAAGGAAGTTGTTTATCCACTTTGCGTCAAAGGGAGCCTTTTTCTGAGTGTCCTTGTGGGTATCGCAGTCAATAAGCTCGGTAACGACCTCGCCGCAGCCCAGCTCTTCAACCAGCTCCAGCGCTCTCTTGATGGCAGGCATACACATTCTGGGGTCAAGACCCTTTTCAAAACGTGCGGAAGCGTCTGTTCTCATGCCCAGAGCCTTTGCAGTGGTTCTTACGCTTGCGCCGTCAAAGCACGCAGCCTCGAATACAACGTCAGTTGTGTCGTCCATGATCCCGCTGTATTCGCCGCCCATAACGCCTGCAACGGCAACGGGCTTCTTGCTGTCGGCAATTACCAGCATCTTGGGGGAAAGCTCTCTCTCAACGCCGTCAAGAGTGGTTATCTTCTCGCCCTCTGCGGCATTTCTGATGTTGATGGAGCCGCCCTCGATGTAGCGGATATCAAATGCGTGCATGGGGTGACCGTATTCCAGCATTACAAAGTTTGTGATATCAACAAAGTTGTTGATGGGGCGAACGCCGCTGGCACGAAGTCTTTCTCTCATCCACAGGGGAGAGGGACCTATCTTTACGTTCTTTACAACGCCTGCGATATAGCGTGAGCAAAGCTCGGTGTTCTCGATATTTACTTTGAGATAATCGGCAGCAGTTCCGCCGATGCCCTTTATCTCAGGCTCCTTGATGTTAAGGGGAAGATCAAAGGTAGCGGCAGTCTCTCTTGCAAGGCCCAGAACGGACATACAGTCGGGGCGGTTTGAGGTTATCTCAAACTCAACTGTGGTATCGCCGAAGTCGATAGCCTCGTGGATATCCATACCGGGATAAAGAGCCTTTTCGGTCTCCTGCTTTAAGATGAAAATGCCGTCAGCAATGGCGTAGGGAAAGTCGTGGGTAGTAAGACCCAGCTCGCCCAGTGAGCAGAGCATACCGTTGGAAGCAACGCCTCTCAGCTTGCCCTTCTTTATCTTAACGCCTCCGGGAAGTGTGGAACCGTCCAGCGCAGCGGGAACGAAATCGCCAACGTTGTTTTCTCTGATATTGGGTGCGCCTGTAACGATCTGAACAGGCTCAGCCTCGCCCACATCTACCTGGCATACAACAAGGTGGTCGGAATTTTCGTGGGGCTTAACGTCCAGTATCTTTCCCACAACGACCTTGGATATCTCGCTGCCCTCCGTTTCGTAGCTTTCTACCTTGGAGCCGCTCATTGTGATGCCCTGGCAGAAATCCTTTATGCTCATGTCTCCGATATCAACATAATCGGAGAGCCATTTCATTGAAAGATCCATTTATATATTTCCTCCTCATTTTTTTTCTGATAACGATAATGCTTCCTGCCTTTAAAGTATTATAATACTCTTCCATATCCGCTTTCTGATAATTCACACGGAATTTAAGCTCCGCATTGGGGCATTTCTCTGAAAGCAGCTTATAAAAGCTTTCGTCCATATTTCCCGGTCCCACGGGAACATATATCCTGCCGAAGCTTCTTGTTCTGAAAGTCATATTTGTGGCAGAGGGTGAACCGACATAGGTGTTTGTGATGATCTCCATTATCTCGTAGTAGGGAAGTATAAGCCCCTCCTTTGAGAAGAGATATTCTGAGGTCAGTGCGAAAACTCTGTACCACTCACAACGTTCAAGCTCTGCTGCAATTTTTTCGGCAGATGCTTCCGATATCGCTTCAAGCTGTCTTTTCATCGACCTGCTCTGAATAAAATTCATCGTGATAAGAGCCACGGTGGTCACAACGGAAATTATCCGCCAGACCACGCTGTAATCCCTGCCGTCAAGGAACCTGAGCAGCGGGATAAGTATAAGCGTATAGACTATGCTCAGAATATTCCACAAACGCTGCTTAAATTTAAAGCGCTTTTTGTACTGCCCGAACAGGCTGTTTTTGTCGGCACTGTCCATTTTATCAGAACTGAGACAAGAATCTCATATCATTCTCGTAAAGCATTCTCATATCGTTGATATTGTATCTGCCCATGGTAATACGCTCAAGGCCGATACCGAAAGCAAAGCCGCTGTAAACCTCGGGGTCGATGCCGCAGCCTCTGAGGACTTCGGGGTGAACCATGCCTGAGCCCAGAAGCTCAACATATCCCTCGCCCTTGCACATTGAGCAGCCCTTTCCGCCGCAGTTGAAGCAAACAAGGTCAACCTCTGCGGAGGGTTCGGTGTAGGGGAAGTGGTGGGGACGGAGACGTATCTTGGCGTCCTTGCCGTAAAGCTTCTTCATAAGCAGGTCAAGTGTGCCGTACAGGTCGCCAAGAGTTACGCCCTTGTCGATAACAAGTCCCTCTATCTGGTGGAAAAGAGGAGAATGTGTAGCGTCAACTGCGTCGGAACGGTAAACACGGCCGGGGGAGATTATTCTGATAGGAGGCTTTCTCTGCTCCATGGTACGTATCTGTACGCTGGAGGTCTGAGTTCTGAGAACCACATTGTCGTTGATGTAGAAAGTATCCTGTGTATCTCTTGCAGGGTGATGCTTAGGCATATTGAGCGCCTCAAAGCAGTAATGGTCGGTCTCGACCTCGGGGCCGTCAACAATATCAAAGCCCATGCCAAGGAATATTTCCTTTACTTCTTCAAGCACTGCTGTGAGGGGGTGAAGTCTGCCAATTTCGGGAGCCTTGCCGGGGAGAGTAACGTCGATGGTCTCCGCAGCCATTTTATTTGCAGCTGCCTCAGATTTGAGAGCCTCTGCCTTTTCTGTGATCTTAGCCTCGATCTCGCTTCTTACCTTGTTTGCAAGCTGACCGATAACGGGTCTTTCCTCTGCGGAAAGTCCGCCCATCTGCTTGAGTATGGCGGTAAGCTCGCCCTTTTTGCCGAGAAACTTAACTCTCAGCTCTTCCATTACCTTAAGGTCGCCGCATTCGGACAGCTCTTTCTGAGCTGATGCCAGAATCTGCTCTAACTGCTGTTTCATTCAGTTCGATCCTTTCTTTTTATATGATTTTAATTGTTTTGCTGTACTTTTTTGCTGCTTTAACAACAAAAAATCCCGTCCTGCATTGCCGCAAAGGCTTATGACAGGACGGGATATATTATCCCAAACCACCCGTACATAATAAGGACAAGCATCCTCTCCGCCGTAACGGGGCTTTTCCGTCCGCTCCTACTGTGATTTCAGAGCAGCCACTCACGGATGAAATTCATCGGAAGCAAACGCAAAGGAAGCTTTCAGCCCAAGGCTCCCATTCTCTGAAAATGCGTATGCAGACCTTGTAAAAGGCTCTGCAAGCTGCCGCTTACTGTGTCCGGTCGGCGTGTTTTGTGTACAGCTATTCAAATACATCTTTATTATACACGTATTTTTCCCAAATTGCAAGGGCTTTTTGAGATTTTTACAATTTTATTTTTCATCATCAAAGACTGCCTTTTGCAGCTCCTTTATATGCTCAATGGGAAAGGGCGGCTCTGCAATGGGGCGCATGGCTATTGACATCAGCTTCACGGGATTGTCGTCAGCGGCAATTCGGTTGGAGCTGAGCTTTCCGCAGCGGCGGCAGCGATGTATCAGCGCCCACTCGCCGTTTTTGCGCACCCACACTCCCACTGCGTCCATTATACCTCCGCAGTCGGAGGCTCTGTCTCCGGGCTCGTCATCGACGTGCAGACTGGAAAGGCAGTTGGGGCAGTGGTTGCGGTGGTCGGTTCCCGCTCCCTGAGGGGAGCATATCCAGCCGCATACCTTGCAGGTAAAGGTCTCATTGCAGGCTTCGTGTCGGTAGTCCTTGTGATTTTTAGAATTATGCTTCATATTTCCTCCAAAAGATTATCCTTTGGGAGGCGTATGACGTATGCTGTTAAGTAACAGTTCTGAGATTTACAGTCAAGCCTCCCGGCCTGCTGCTATATCCATTGTAATATTCGTCAAACAAATTTCCTTTCTATTCGGCATAATGCCGTTTGATTTTAGTCAAGAGGATAATTCTGAAGGTCGGGCAGCTCATCAAGAGTAAGAACTCTTTCGTGGTTGTATGCCTTTGTGAGCAGCTCGACTGTAGTGTATTCATCGTTGATAACAACGCCCAGCTTCATGGTAAAAGGATCGCTCCAAGTGCCCCAGAAAAGCCATCTTGCGTTGTCGTTGAACACCTTGTCGGGATCCATTACGCAGCCGTTTTCGGTGAGGGCGATAAGCTTGGTCTTGGTTCCGTAGTTTGTTGCCATATCGTCAAAACGTCCGCTCTGGGAGGAGTCAACATGGTTGCCTGCGTAGATATCCCAGCCGTTGATATCAACGGTCTCATCGCCGGGGTACCATGCAGGGTCCTGACCGTTCCATACCCAGATAAGGTTTGTAAGGTTATGCTCGTTGGTCATCTTGTCGTACATTACGTTCCAGAGCTTCTTGTAGCTCTCAGGCTCGCAGTTGCCCCACCAGAACCAGCCGCCTGCCGCCTCGTGGAGAGGTCTCCAGAGAACGGGAACGCCTGCGTCACGGAGACGTGCCAGCTCGTTTGCCATGTTGTCGATATCGTCCATAAGCAGCTGATATGCAGCGTCGTCCTCGCCGTTCATTATCTTGTCAAGGTCAAGCTTGGAGCCTTCCTTGTAGAAAGAGCTGTACCAGGGCTGATCGCCTGCATTTACGGCATAGTCCTCGGGAGTGGTCCAGTGCCAGCAGAGCTGAACTATTCCGCCTGCATTCTTGTACCAGTCGTATGCGTATTCAACAGTCTTTGACTCAGCGCCATGAGCCTTGCTGCCAAGACTGTAGTTGCCCATATCAAGTCCAAGAACAGCAAAGGTCTTGCCTGTCTTTGCGGTTATCTTTTCATACTCGGAGGAAGCACGGCCCTCATCGGCATACTGTCCCGCAAGGGAATACTTGCCGTAGATATCGCAGAGAAACTTGTAAAGTCTCTTTGTGTTTTCATCGGCATTGGGATTTACAAGAGTGGGTTCAACCTTGTATGTATCCTCGGTAATGGGAGTTGCCGCAGCGGTAAGGATAAGGCAGTCGATATCCACATATCCCCAGCTGGGGGTAATGGTTATCTCATGAGTACCCTTGTCAAGATAGATGTAGCTCAGAAGTGTGTCGCCGAACTCAGCAGGGGAATTGGTAGTGATATCGCCCACCTTCATGCCGTCAACGAGAACGTTGTTTACTCTGCCCTCGCTGCCCATGGTAAGGAAGTTCATATCATAAAATCCGCTGTACTCGATATCGGCAGTCATGGTGAGAGCATCGCCCTCAACGTTTACGCCATTGACGTATGCGCCGCCAGATGCGTCGGGGAAGTCATTTGCCTTGGCATTTCCCTCCAGCTTTCCGCTCTCAGCCTCAACGGTCAGAGAGAAGTCAGCAGGAACGTCCGACTTGGTAAGAGGATAGTCGGAAAGGTCAAGGTCAGTGTTATATTCCGTTCTTATCTCGCCGAAAACAGCCTTTATGCCATCGTCGTTTGAGGCTGCATCGGACACGGAAACTGCCGATGTTTCAGCCGCACTTTCGCTGTCCTCACCGTTCTGCGCATCGCCGCAGGCTGCAAGAGAGCAGCACATTGCCGCTGCGGATATGAGCGCAATAGTCTTTTTAAGCTTGGTCATATTTTATTTCCTTTCAAAAACGATTTTTCCGTTTATCATAGTCATGCAAACGTTAGTCATTATCTCAAACGGGTCGCCGTCCAGCAGAATAAGGTCAGCGTCCTTGCCAACGGTAACAGAGCCTGTTCTGTCAGCAAATCCGCCCAGCTCTGCAGCGGTTATGGTCAGCCCTTTGAGAGCCTCATTTTTAGGCATACCGTACTTGCAGCAGTAAGCCGCACCTGCGGTAAGGAAGTTGATGGGCGTTTCGGGGTGATCGGTGCAGATGGCGGTCTTTACCCCGGCAGCGCACAATTTCCCTGCATTTTCAAGGCTTGCATGGGCAAGCTCGGGCTTTCCACGGTCGCAGATGATCGGCCCCACCACAGCCTCCGCATGAGCTTCGCCCAGCAGGTCGGCTATGAGATGCCCCTCGGTGCAGTGAATGAGCAGCGGCTTCAAGTCAAACTCCTTGCATATCCTGAGAGCGGTCATGATATCGTCCGCACGGTGGCAGTGGATATGCGCCTTGACTTCTCCCTTTAATAATGGTATAAGAGCTTCGCACTTGATATCATAATCGGGCAGATCCTCAGGCTCCTCTGCACGCTCGGTGAGCACCATATATCTGCGTGCCTTTTCCAGCGCCTCACGGATAAGAGCGGCTGTTGCCATTCTTGTCTGGGGAGCGTCGTCACGCTCGGTGTAATAGGACTTGGGGTTCTCACCCAGAGCAAATTTTATGCCCACTGTGCCTATGAGTGCTTCATCAAGGCACCTTGCGTCAGTTTTGAGCGCAACCATATCTCCACCTACGGGATTAAGGGAGCCAACGCCTGTTACAACGCTTGTAACGCCTGCGCTGACCGCATCGGCAAAATAGCCGTCCATGAAATTAAGCCCATCAACAGCTCTCAGCTGGGGCATAACAGGGTCGCTGCCCTCGTTTACGTCAATGCCCTCTTCCCCTGCGCCATCGCCGATAAAGCCCATATGGGTGTGGATATCAATAAATCCGGGCATAAGGAGCTTTCCCTCTGCGTCGATATCGGACTTTCTGACGTGCTGAGGCATACCCTTGCCTACTTCGGCGATCTTGCCGTTTTCCACAAGAACATATCCGCAGCCGATCTCGTCCCCGTCCATGGGGAGAATACGGGCGTTATAAATATACATACTCATCAGCTCAGTCCGCACTCGTCATAATCCTTCCAGCGCTCGTTGTAATTCCTGTTGCTTATCATTCTGTAAGCAATATATCCTGCGGAAACAAGGAACAGGAACAGAGCAGCCACCACAGGAGCGGCAGTGCGTATCATTATACGGGCATTATCAAGTCTGGGATCCTTTTTCTTATCCATAATGAAGTCTCCTTATATTTATATTGTAATAGTATATCTGCGGGTGTCATACCTGCGGGTATGCAAAATGCAGCAATACATCATGATACTATTATATACTGTTGCGGAATTTTTTTCAAGTAAATATGCTGATTTTTTTGCTCAAAAGCCCTTACAGAGCCATATAGAGCCAAAATCAGCACATTGCACAAAAACTTATTTATCATCTGGCGCATTTGTGCGTTTTGTTGAATATCAGTCGCAGATACGGTATATAAACATACACAAAGCGATTAACAAATGTGATATTGTTTACTAAAGTACCCTTATACTTGGCGTATTATAGCCTTTTTGAAATGCAAATTCTTTGATTTATGATAAATGCCCAAAAAATCGGGTCAAATGTTCATGTTACAACAAAAGAAGCTTGAAAAATCGAGGTTTGTGTGAATATTTTCTACAATTATTAAGCAAACTGCACAAATCTGCGCTTTGATTTTACTTTGACACTTTCAAGAAATTACGCTATAATTACAAGTGTAATCGGTTTTGTAACCGTTTTGAAACTTTTTGAAAGTATGATATGTTTAATCAGTCGGGAAATTCCGTGCAGTCAGTCCAGCGGATAGAGAGTTTTAAACTTTCCGTAAAGTCCGACTTGAAATCTCACAAAGGTGGTAATCTTCGGCGCCCGGCAAGCGCCAGTATTAAGGAGCTTTTTTATGAACGATAATTCTAAGATAACAGCGGAAAGGCAGACAAAAATAAGATCTTCCGTAAAGAAATATATAGCAGCAGGCATGACCGCAGCAGTATTTGCACTCTGCACCGTTATCGGCGCAGCAGGAGCAGGCGAGCCTGAGACCGTTGATTTTGAAACAGATATTATCCCCACAGAAACAGTTGCAGCTCAGACTGAGATCGCTGACGAGCCTGCTGAGGATATTGAGGTTTCCGAGACACTTACCGCTCAGGTAGCGGCTTTCCCCTCGGAAAAGAATATTAGCACAGATGAAGATGCAGTAAGCACATCGGCAGATGAATCTACCGAAATTGCTTCCGATGAAGTTGATTCTGACATAGCAGAGACCGAGGCAGTTACCACTTCCGAAGAAACTGCTGACACAGATTCCGATGATCTTGATGAAGAGATATTTGATGATGAGGACTCGGAAGCTCCCACAGGCTCTTTTGTTTCCACAGAGGGCGCAAAGGCAAGCGTTCCGGCAGTTTCCGCAAAGTCAAGCCCCAAGTCCCATAAGGCTGACAAGGCAGAGGTAAAGATAGTAGTTCCCGAGATGTCCTCCGAAGCTCCTATCCAGCCCGAAACCGAAGCTGTTACAACAGTTTCCGAAGATATCGCAGTTTCCGAAGATATCGCAGTTACAGAGGAAGCCTTTGCAGATGCTCCCGCAGCAGTAAATGCAGTTTCCAGATTTGAAGTTCCCGACTGGCTCACACTGGACGAAAACGGTGTTCCCACTGAATATGTTGATACTATCAGCGGAAAGTCCTGCGCATACACCGCAGACCCCGGAGCGCTTATGTCCACAGGCAAGGCAGTTTTCCAGGGCTATGTGGCAGTTGACCCCAACATTATCCCATACGGCTCCGAGCTTTACATAGTTGCGGACGACGGCGAGGTTTACGGCTACGCCATCGCAGCAGACACAGGCTATTCCGTAAGACAGGGTCACATAGTCGTTGACCTATTCATGGACGAGTACAACGACTGCATTCAGTGGGGCGCAAAGAACGTTACCATTTATGTTCTCAAGTAAAAATACATACCGCATTCCGCAAGGTCTGCGGTATTTTTATAGAAGATAAATATACTTATAGTATCATTGTAAGTGTATTATACTAAATTATAATTTGTATAATTAAAAAGTTTCAATACATATAGTATATTATACAAGCAATTATATATCGCATCTTTTATCCGATTTGTATATTAAGTTTTATCCGCATATATGGTATTGTGCAAAACAAACAATTTAAACGTTTAAATATCTAAATCCAACGCCTGCCCTTTTCCCAAAAGCCTGTAGAAATATTTTAAAAGTTATGCTATAATGTTTTATATAGGTATTTCGGGAATGGAGGGGTAATATGCGTACAGACGATATGTCGGAGCTTTTCTGCACCTATCGCCGCACAGGTGACAAGGCAGTGCGCAACGAAATTGTTATGCAAAGTATGCACATTGTGCGGTATGCAGTTATCTCCACCAGAAATATGTTCCTGCGCTTCACGGACGAGGATGATATATCAAATGAAGCGGTGCTGGCGCTCATATCCGCCGCCGAGTCATTTGTGCCCGAAAAGAATGTTCGGTTTGAGACCTATGCCTCCATCAAGGTGAGGGGGGCTATAATAGACTATATCCGCCGCATGGACAGCGTGCCCAGAGGGGTGCGCCGCTTTGCAAAGGAATATGACAATGCCTTTTCCCTGCTCTACGCTCAGCTTGACCGTGAGCCTACAAGGGAAGAACTGGCGCATCATATGGGAATGACAGTGGAAAAGCTGGACAGCTATGCGCTGAAGGCTGCCGCCTCCCATACACTTTCCTTTGAAGAGCTGCTGTTCAGCGGCTTTGAAGCTCCAAATGACCAAAAGGACGGTTTCAGCGAGGCCGAACGCCGACTTATGCTGGAGGAGCGCAGAAAGCTCCTTGCTCAGGCAATAGAACAGCTGAGCGACAAGGAGCGGACAGTCATAACACTTTATTATTACGAAAAACTGAGGTACTCGGAAATAGCGGACGTGCTTAAAATATCGGAATCAAGAGTCTGCCAGATACATTCAAAGGCTGTTGAAAAGCTGAGAAAAAGTATGGCGGAATATCTGGAGCAATAACAAAACTTATAACACAAAAGGTGGTGCAGGTAATGGTCAACGTTGGCATAGCAGATCTGAATGTGGTGAAATATCCCGATGTGCTGGCTACCTATGCCCTTGGCTCCTGCGTTGGCATCTGCCTTTATGACCACAAGGCGAAAATTGCGGGAATGGCTCACATAATGCTCCCCAGCAGCGCCGAGTCTCAGACGGAAAATGACAATATGCGCCGATATGCCGACACGGGCGTTGCGGAGCTTATCAGGAAAATGTGCAGCTACGGGGCAAAAAAGCGCCGCATCACCGCAAAAATAGCAGGCGGGGCGCAGATGTTCAGCGGCGACTCTGATGTTTTCAGCGTCGGCGAACGGAATGTTGCGGCAGTAAAGCAGGCGCTCCAAAGCAGCAAGATACCCATTGTGGCAGAGCAGACGGGTCTTGACTTCGGACGGACGGTCTTTTTCTACTCCGAGGACGGCACTATGGAAGTAAGAGCGCCCTCCCGCCCTGCAATAAAGGTTTGACAAGGGGGCATTTGAATGAAAATAGGCTCCATAGGATATAACTATTCCCACAGCGATAACTTTGTCATGGACCGCCCCGGCGGAAACGGCTGTCGGCTATTTCTGCTCATCAAGGAGCCGTCCATTTTCATCATAGACGGCACCGAGCACAAGGTCAAGGAAAATTCCTTTGTAATGTTTTCCCCTGCCGTGCCGTGCAGATATTACGGTCAGGGCAGCGTTTACACCGATGACTGGATATATTTCGATTTTGAAGAGGGGGACGAGGAGCGCTTTTCGGAGCTTGGCATTGTCCCCGACAAAATATTCTACCTTGGAAATATTGAGGAGCTGTCTCAGCTTGTGCGGCTGATGGCATATGAGCATTACTCCCACGAGCCGTATCACGAGGAGATAGAACGCAGATTTACGGAAATATTCCTGCTGAAGCTTGGCAGGCTCATAAGCACCTCCAACCGCCACTCACAGATATATGCGGACAAGAGCAGCAGCTTTATCCGCCTGAGAAGCCGCCTTTACTCCATGCCCGACATTGCCGACGACGTGGATAAAATGGCTGCGGAGATGAACATGAGCCGCTCGGGCTTCCAGCACGCCTACAAGAAGATATTCGGCGTGGGCGTAAAGCAGGACATAATAAACGGCAGGCTGGAGCTGGCAAAGCGCCTGCTCATATCCACCACCCTCAGCGTAAAGGAAATAGCCGAGCGGTGCGGATATTCCAGCGAATACAGCTTTATGCGCCAGTTCAAGGAGCGCTGCGGTCAGACTCCCACTCAGTTCAGGAGCTGTCTGTGACGTTTTGTTGGCAGATCCCGCATTTTGCGGTAAAAAATTCACACCGACCCATTTTTCGCCTTGACAGGACAACCATTATTGGGTATAATAATATATGGTTTCCTGTCCGTAGCTCAACTGGATAGAGCGTCAGACTCCGACTCTGAAGGCTGTGGGTTCGACCCCCGTCGGGCAGACCACGTATTATAGCCGTTTGCGAGCATTCGCAGGCGGCTATTATTTTTTGCAAAGCGGAAATTGTGCGCCATTTGTGCGCCATTCATATTTTTTTAAGAGAAAACAGCTCCCAAATCCGTATGAATTTGAGAGCTGTTTTTATGCTTTTCTGAGTATGGCATTGGCAATACATTCCGATGAACGCTTGTCAGCTTCCTTGATGATGTGGCTGTAAATATCGCTGGTGGTACTTGTCTTGCTGTGTCCGAGTCTGCTTGATATGCTTACGCTGTCTGCACCGTTAAAATACAGCACAGAAGCCATAGTATGGCGGAAGGCATGAGGATTGATATGCGGCAGTCCGTAGCGTTTGGAAAACTCCGAGCATTTTCTCGTTATGCTGTCGGGGCGAATAGGATATCCCATTTTATTACCCTGTGTCTGTACAAACAAATACTCTGCCTTAACGCTCTTTTTGTTTCCGCTCCCGTCAGAGATCTCAACAAAGTTATTCCAATGGGAGCCGCAGGAGCTGCGGAGCTGTGTCCAGTAGCTGTAGTATTCCCTGAGAAGCTACATAGTCTCCGCAGGCACCTGAATATATCTGTCAGACATCTCTGTCTTTGGCGTGTCCTCATATATGCCTATGTCAGTGCGGTTAAGCAGGTTCACGCCTATGTGTATCCTGCTGTTATCCCAGTCTATGGCAGACCATTTCAACCCTGCTATCTCGCCTCTGCGTGCGCCTGTTATCAGAAGAAGATGTATTATCACACGCCACTTTATAGGCTCATGCTCCAGAGCTTCCAGAATAGCTGCTATTTCACCCGGCTGAAAATAATTGGGCTGTGGCTTGCCCTTTTTGGGCGGGGTGGCTTTAGAGGCAGGGTTATAAGCTATAAGCATTTCCTTTTCTGCCTGACCGAGTATTGCGGATATACAACGGTGATATCCCGATATAGTGGACTGAGAAAGGGGAGCGGTATCCTCCGCTGTGTCGAAAACTGTCTTTATAGGTCTGTTCAGAGCTTTTGCAACCTTGTTCGCCGTTTCGACCGACACAAATTCACCGTTGCAGCAGCTTCTCAGAGTGCCCTCCGAGATACCCGCCGCCTTTACAAAAGCAGCATGGGTAATATGCTCCGCCTTTAATATCCTGCGTATATCGACCTTACAGCGTGCTCTTGTGCCGTTCTCACGCAGTCCCTTAGAGGAAAGCTGTTCATAGAAGGCATTAAGGTGCTGCGGGCGTATCTCCGAAAGCTTCAGATGACCTATACCCGCATTTATGCGTTCAAGCTGTGACTTATACCAGTAAACGACAGAATGCTTGACCCCTGAACGCTCTTTAAGAGATACCACATAATCGGCATACTGCGCAAAGGTCTGTTTGTTATCAAGAGCATAACCGTTCTTTATCTGCTCTTCAAACTGGACTGCCTGCCTGTTAAGCTCCTTTTCTATCTGCCTTGCTGTCATATTGGGAGCGGGCTTATAGTTCATTGTATAGGGTCTGAGCCGCTTTCCTGCTTCATCGTAGCCGTGATACACACGTATTGTGTAGGAGGTTATAACGCCGTCTTTGTTTTTATGTTTCAGTATGTTTGCCATTGTCGGGAGCCTCCTTTTCAGCAAGATTAAGTAATTCATCAACAGATATTTGAATAAAATCAGCAAGCCTTTTCAGTAATTCTTCTTTGCTATATTTGTCAAAATAATTATGTGCATTGCTAATATCAAAAACATCACAAATTTTATCAGAAAGCCTACATACAGTATATCTGTATGTGCTTCTTAGGGTATCAAAATCAAACATAGAATTAACAAAAATGTCTTCATAATCACACTTAGACATAAACGGCATTCTAATGTGCATTTTTTTATCAATAAAGCGATCTAAATATTTTTCAGATACGTTAAGTTGACTACATATAAGCTTTATATCCTCATTTGTTGTGTACTGCGGAAATTTTAATAATGCAATTTCCGAAACAACGGAAAAGCGCTCCAAATTACGACAAATATCAAAAAACTCCTTACTTGATATAACTTCACTTGCTGTTTCTCCAAAATTGATATGTTTATTAAGCTCTTCTATCGCCTTATCTGATAACCCAGTATGTCTATGAATAGCTTTAATATCTGCATCTGTACTTTGTATAGCAGACAATCCTAACAAATAATCAGTAGAAACATTCAAAAACGTTGCTATTTCGATAATTTGCATGGTATTTGGTGTACGTGTACCACTACAAAAATAAGAGACAACGTTATCCTTAACTCTAAGCCTTTCAGCCAATTCCTTCTGCTTTACACCTCTAAATTCCAAAGCCCGACTTATTCTTTCTCCAATAATTTGCTTGTTATCCATTTTTGTATTACTCCCATCACATTAACATATATGTTATTATTTCAAAAAGCATAACATTTCACTTGACTTTGCTAATTTGTTATGCTATACTTTAAGCATAACAAATGCTGTTGTTATGTTTAATGTTATCATAACATATAGCTGCACAAAAGTCAACAACAATTTAAGGAGGAAAAATAATGACAGGTTCAGAAGTTAAGCAGCTTATTAAATCATCTAATTTAAAATGTTGGGAGGTTGCCGATAAGTGGGGATTAAGTGACGGTAATTTCTCACGTAAACTGCGCAAGCCGTTTAACGAAAATGAAGTGCATAAGCTCAAATCAATAATTAACCAGCTTACAGCTGAAAGGAGCACAGAACACAATGAATAACGCTGAAATTGCAGTCAACTGCACACCCGCTCCCATTGAAATGAGCCGCAGAGTGCCTCACATGGCAACGATAAAGGAAACCGCAAAGCTTTTCGGGCTTGCAGAGCATTTCATCAGACAGCTTGCCATAAAGGGCGAGATCGTAGCGGTAAAGGCAGGGTGCAAGTATCTTGTAAACGTGGACAAGCTTGCGGAATATCTTGACACCAATACCCTTAAAACAGAACAGGCAGGAGCGGAGCGCTGCGGAATACGCCCCATTCCTGCCGACCTGCGGCAATGAGCCGCTCCCGAAAATAAAGAAGTGCCTCCTGCTGACCTTTGGCGAGCGAAGCAGGAAGCACAAACGCAATAAAAAATTGCCTGTTCCTATTATACCATACTTTCGGAGCAGGCGCAAGGTATAAAGGAGACTGATCATGAAAATTTCATGTAAAAACGAGTACGGAATGAACGTTGTATCTGTCGAAGAGGCTGACGTATATTCACCCGAAACCGAGAAGGAACGCAAGATAACTCTTGAAGCCCTGAGAGCGGAAGCCTGCCGCATTTCCTTAAAGGCTGAGAGGGAGCGGAACACCCAGCGCCGAGAGGAGCTTACAGAAGAGCTGAACGCTGCCAATGAGCTTATAGGCATATACACCACCGGGAACGAGTTCAGAGTTATACCCATATACAGAGATATCCTTACATCTGCGCTCAGGTATGAGAAGAAGCACCGCAAAGCGGCTATGCGTGCGCTCAGGAATATAAATGATGTAATGCCCTTTTCAAAAATTGAAATCGGCAGCTCATTTGACATAAGCGGCTTATTTGACTTTGACCGCATATAACAAATGACAAGGTACAGAAAAAAGACCCTTTCGGGAGCGGTCTGCGAAATAGAAGTGTATAACGTACCTGAACGCCGTTCCTTCAAGCTGAAACCCGCTCCCGAAAAGATACGCACGGCGGAAGAACGGGCAGAATACAACCGTAAAAAATCCGAAAAGCACTTTGTAAGGCTTGTAAATACCAATTACACCCACAACGACTATTTTGTTACCGCAACCTATAGTAATGATAAGCTCCCCGGAACCTATGACGAGGCAGATCATAACCTTAACAACTATATCCGCCGCCTGCGCCGAACCAATCCCTACGCCCGTATAATGGGCGTAACGGGCTACGGACGGCGGAGCGGCAGACTGCACCATCATCTTATCATATCGGGCATATCGGAAAGCGACATCATAGGCAAATGGAATGACGGGAACATAATCAGAGCGGAGAAGCTGCGGGAAAGCAATTACTACAATGGAATAGACTGCGGAGAGGATTTTACCGCTCTTGCAATATATCTTCACTCCCATACACCCGATAACGTAAAGGGCAGGCGCTGGAGACAGACCAAGACCATACAGCAGCCCATAGAAGAAAAGCCCACAGAAATAAAGCGTGTTTACTCCGAGAGCAAGCCTCCCAAAGCTCCGGAAGGCTTTATGTACATACCGCAGGCATTCCAGACCAATGAATACTATGGGAGCGGATATATGCGCTTCAAGTATGTACGCATTACCGAACCCAAGCTTGACATTAACATATTTAAAAACCGAGCCGAAAATAAAAAATCAGCAGTTCTTAACTGCTGAAAAATTTTGGAGCTTTAAGCTCTTTAAGGACTTGAAATATAGTTCAGTTTTACGACCATCACAACAGAAGGAGGGATAAACATATGAATTTTTCACCCGACTGCACTACACACAAGCCGGACCACAATACACTGAGCCTTTCCGATGAGGCACGCTCTAAAATAATGCGCTGTCTGAACTGCGGGGAAAACCCATACACAATACTTGCATATGCAGCTGACTGCATCGGGAAGCTCTCAGGTGATACATCATTCGGGGAGCGGTGCAGGAAAACAATAGGCGCAGTATATGTGGAAGGGCTTGCAGATCCTTGTGCGGCAGAAATAAAAAGGCAGGAGCTTGCAGACAGGAAAGAGCAGATAAAGTCTGCTGTATGGAACACATCAGACAGCGATACAAGGGAGCGGCTTATAAACTCTGTACGCCACATTGATACAGAGCTGAATAAGCTTGATGCTATCATTGGCACAAAGACCTGATATGCACAAATCATGGGCTTTTTATCACTGAAAAAGCACTTGTTTATGCTGCAAAAAGCGTACTTATGCCCTGTTTTAACCCTATTTAACGCCTCTTTATATAGCATAAATATGCGGCATATCAGTATAATATAATATCAAAGGGAGCGGAACCACCCGCTTTATTGATATTCCGCAAATGCTTATGCTGCGGAGCTTTGCATGAGCTTCCCGAATACCCCCGCCCAAAAAAGAAACGAATTTTTTCAGCCTTTCATATCGGGGTGTGTCCCATACAATTCCGAGTGAAGTCAAAAAAAGGTACACACGCACGCGCGCACCTTTAAAGTAGTATAAAAACAATCGTTAAGCCTGCGGCACACTATACCCCCTAGGGCTGCTGCTCTGAGTTTCGGAACTGTTTAGACCAACGCCTGACCTTTCTTTACAAAAAATCTGTAAAATGAAATTTCTTCACTCCCCCCTATAGTCATAATTGGAGAGAGACCCGGAGGACCGATTGCAGAGATAGAAAAAATACACGGAAAGATTTTTGTGCCCCCCTACCCATTGCCCTCAAACCCGCTTGCAGTTTAGACCAACGATAGCCCTTCATTCACAAAAAATCCCTAAAATGAAATTTTCGCCTTGATTTGCCAACAGACAAAGGAAAAGGAGCGGCTTTATGCTTCCGCTCCCTCAATTTCTTCAAGTGTTTGCTGTGCTGACAGCATATAATCAATGACCGCTCCCAGCATTTGGTGAATATCGTGCCTGCTTTCCTGAAAGAAATATTTGTGTTCTTCTGTCGCATCTTCAAGATACAGCATCAAGCAGGCTCTTGCGATTGACAAACCTGTGTCAAGGTCTGCACAAGCATCTGATATTTCAGGATTAGCGACAAGAGGCAATGCCGTCATACATTACACATCTCCTTTCCTGTATGCTTGTCCTGCTTCTTCCTGCGGGCTCTCTCTGCCCTTATGCCGTCTGTATATCCGATATGATAAATAGAAGCATACAGAAGTAAATTACTTTTATCGGGTGAAAAGGTTTGAAAATACTCTATAAAATTTTCTATCCTGTCAAATATGGAGCACGGGTAACAGCCTTTTAATCTCTGCCGCTGGTCACTTGTGGCTGCTGTGAGATATTCGATATTTGCCTTATGCTTTCGCATGGCTACTCTAAACATAGCCCATACAAATTCAGAGTAATCTTTCCCGCAGGGGGTATCTTTGTAAAATTCGGATATAGCAGCAAGCTCAGAGGCGGTTAAGGCATTATCATCACCGAGAAAAAAGCCACAGAAACGCTGGATAAACAGCTCGAACGGCTCAGATATCCTGCCGCACCTTGCGGGGTAACCGCATATGCGGCTTGCTGTATAATCAATAGATTTGCTTGCTGTTTCGTTTCTGTCAACATAAATCTGTACAGCGGTATCGAGTATGCACCGCCTTATATCGTTATTGTTCATAATTTTTACTTCCTCTCTTGACAAAATTACTCGGGAGCGGTATAATGTAACTGTCTTTTAATTGGCACCGCTCCCGGGCGGCAAGTCCCTACAAGGCTGCAACCTTGTAAGGGACTTTTCTTATATCCTGACCATTACCCGTGCGCCATAGTTCACGTACTCACAGAAGCCGCCGACCACTGCAAAGCCCTTGATACAAAGCTCCCTGCCTTTATCCATAAGCGGAGCAAGGACGTATGCCGCAGCTCTGGCAAGGTAGCCTATGAAATATACTCTCCTGTCGGGAGCGGCTGCATATACGGCTACAGCGTTCTTATCGTGGCTGTTGTGAGGCTCTCTGCGAAGCTGCACGGTTATTTTATCAGGTGAATATACTGACAGCTTTTCAAGCTCTGACTGCCTGTGTGCCGTGCCTCTGACCCTTATACGCAGAGCGGAAGCCTTTGCAAGCGCCCACGCCTTTATCATTGCAAGGGAGCGGCGCATACCGCCTTTAACAAGCCTGTTGGCTGCTGTCATTACCTTTGACCTGATATCATTCATTGTGCTTACCTCCTTTTTCTTTTGCTCATCTCTGAGCTTGATTATATTATATCACTAATATTAGAGATATTCAATACACAAAAGTCACAAATTATAGTGATACTTTATGTACATTTTATCACTTGTAATAGTGATAAAATGTATGTATAATAATTATGGAAGGTGATATTATGCCAATTAAGTATGATAAGCTTATAAATTTAATGCACGAAAAAGGAATAACAAGTTACACGATAAAGCGGGACAAAGTAATAGGTCAAGCAACATATAAGAAAATAATTGAGGGCGGTGATATTGACACAAGGACTATTGCAAAGCTCTGCAAGCTTCTCAACTGTCAGCCCGGAGACATTCTTGAATATTCGGAAGATGATCCCGCTCCCGAGAGCAGCGAAGAGGCAAAGGAGGGATAATATGAGCGTAAAGAACATAAAAAGCGTAATTCATGCTAAAGATACGGATATAGCCGTTATTTCCGCCATAGGGCAGGACGATTATATTTCCCTTACCGATATTGCACGGTATCGCAGTGATGAACCTAAGGACGTTATAAAGAACTGGCTCCGTTCCAAAGCCACTATTGAATTTTTAGGCTTATGGGAAGAATTAAACAATCCGAATTTTAAAGGGGTCGAATTCGACTCCTTTAGAAACGAGGCAGGAGCAAACGCCTTTACTCTTTCCCCGCAAAAATGGATAGATGCCACAAATGCAATAGGAATAATATCCAGATCGGGACGATACGGCGGTACATATGCACATAAGGACATAGCTTTTGAGTTCGCCTCATGGGTATCTCCCGAATTCAAGCTGTATATCATCAAGGACTATCAGCGGCTTAAATCCGATGAAGCTCACAGGCTCGCTCTGGACTGGAATGTAAAAAGGCTGTTATCCAAAGCCAATTATAAGCTTCATACGGAAGCCATAAAGCAAAATCTTATCCCTCCGGAGATAACGGCAGACAAGCAGGGCTTTATATATGCCAATGAAGCAGACGTGCTGAACGTTGCTCTGTTTGGAATGACCGCCGCCCAGTGGCGCAAGGATAACCCCGAGTTTAGCGGAAATATGAGAGATCATGCGACTATAGAACAGCTTCTTGTGCTTGCAAACCTTGAAAATGCAAATGCAATGTACATAGAAGAGGGCAAGAGCAGGGAAGAGCGGGCTATACTGCTCAATAAGCTTGCCATATCCCAGCTCAGAACGCTTGCCGATACCGCAAGCATAGCCCATCTCACCTCATTGCAGGATAACAAAGAGCTTACAGATAAAGCCGCTCCCAAAGTCGGAGAGAAAAGAGAGTGAATATATGGATAAGATAACTGAACTGAAAAACAAGCTTTCCTCTCTGCGACCCCTTAATGAAGGGGAGCTGAAACGCCTGCGGGAAGAGTTCATAATAAATAACACCTATAATTCCAATGCAATAGAAGGCTCTACGCTTACCCTGCGTGAAACGGCACTTATACTTGCTGAGGGCGTGACCATCGCCGAGAAGCCCATAAAAGAGCATCTGGAAGCCATAGGACACAAGGACGCATTTGAGTATATCACCGAGCTTGCAGGCGCTGAAATGGCGCTCTCAGAGCGTGTAATAAAGGATATACATTCTCTTGTACTTATGAATGACCGTGAAAACAGGGGCGTATATCGCAGTGTTCCTGTTATGATAATGGGAGCGGAACACACACCGCCCCAGCCTTATCTTGTTCCAAAGCTCATGGAGCAGCTTATAATTGATTACAATACTATGCTTACCGAAAAAAGCATTATAGAGGCTGTCTCAGAGCTTCACCTGCGCTTTGAGTGCATACACCCCTTTATTGACGGAAACGGACGTACAGGGCGGCTTATACTTAATCTGGAGCTTATGAAGGCGGGACTGCTGCCAGTGAACATCAAGTTTGCGGACAGGGCAAAGTATTACAACGCCTTTGACGAATATTCCCGCAGCGGAAGCAGTGCGGTTCTTGCTCAGATGATAAGGGATTATGAGTGCTCAGAGCTGGAGAGATATATTAGCATTATTGAAGCCGCTCCCGAACAAAACATCTGATAAATGGGAGCGGAAAATCTGACGGTTTTGGTGCGCTATTTGTGCGCCATTGGTGCGCCATTTCTATGATTATGCGCTAAAAGAGGCAATAAGCCGCAACAAGCAAGAGTGCCACAAAGCACGCATTATAGCCATTTGTGAGTATTTGTAAAAACCTGCAAAAAGCTGAAATCTCATCTCCGACTCTGAAGGCTGTGGGTTCGACCCCCGTCGGGCAGACCACGTATTATAGCCGTTTGCGAGCATTCGCAGGCGGCTATTTTTTATCAGCGTACAACATTTGTACAACAATATGCTGCATTTTACGGTTTGGGTGTTATCATTTCAATAGCTTATCATCTGCAATATACCTGCCCAATGCTGTATCTGATAATTGTAATATCGTCTTTTGCAGCTTATTGGTTGAAATCTCAGAACAGGCATAGTATAATAAATGTAACCATATAAAAGGGGGATAACAATGATGCTTTGTATTTACACAGCTCCATGCAAGGAATGACGAATTGCATGGAGGAATGATCCGCCGTCATGCCTTGCATCTGACTGAAATAAATCAGAAAAAGGAGCAAGGTAATATGAAAACCTTAAAGGAACTTAAAAATTTTATAATTCTCTGGCTCACTCAGTCGTTTTCGGCGCTGGGAAGCTCTATGACAAGCTTTGCGCTTGTGATATGGCTTTACAGCGACAGCGGTTCGGCGCTGGCCACCTCGCTGCTGACGGTATGCTCATATGCGCCGTATGTTTTGATGAGCATTTTTGCAGGTGCGGTAAGCGACAAATGGAACAAGAAAGCGATCATGCTTATCTGCGACAGCTTTGCTGCGGTCTGCACTGTCATAATTCTTATACTGCTGAAAACGGGCAGCCTTGCCGTATGGCACCTGTACATTCTCAACGCCCTGAACGGCTTGATGAATTCGATCCAATCGCCTGCTTCGGACGTGGCTGTCACGCTGCTCACACCCGAAAAGCATTATCAGAAAACAAGCGGTATGCGCTCATTTTCAAACTCGCTTGTGTCCATTCTTACGCCTGTTCTGGCAGCTGCTGTGATGTCGTTTGCAGGAATTGAAGCTGTCATCGCCTTTGACCTTACCACCTTTGCCGCAGCATTTTTTGTCCTGATGTTTTTTATCAGAATACCGCAGGTCGCCCGGGACTCCGACAGCAAGGAAACGATTTTGCAGTCGGCAAAAAGCGGACTTTCCTATTTGAAAGGAAATCAGGGTATCCTCTGGCTTATCCTGTTTTTATCGGCGATCAACCTGATAGCATCAATGTACAGTGCGGCACTTCCTGCGCTTATTATTTCAAAAGCAGGCGAGACGGCATACGGTATCGTAAACAGCTGTGTCGGCGTGGCAACACTTATCGGAAGCGTTGCGGCAACCGTATTTCCAAAGCCAAAGAGCAGGATCAATGTTATCTGCAACTGCCTGCTTATCTCCATGAGCACGGAAAATTTCCTGCTTGCTTTCGGAGATAACACCGTCATATGGTGTATCGGTGCATTTCTCGGCTGGGGCATTATCCCGCTGATGAGCGCAAATTATGACGTTATTTTCAGGAGCAATGTGCCTAAGCAAATGCAGGGGCGGGTCTATTCTGTCAGAAATACTCTGCAGTTTTTCACCATTCCCGTCGGTTATTTTCTTGGCGGCTTTCTGGTGGATAATGTCTTTGAGCCGCTTATGGGAAATACGCAAAGCGGCTTGCTCAAAGACATTTTCGGCAGTGGAAAAGGCTCGGGTGCGGCAATGCTGTTTTTCTTTATGGCTGTATCGGGTGTTATTGTTTGCCTGATTTTCCGCAGGATAAAGGCACTGAGGGAGCTTGAATAAGATTATTTACATATACCCCGCCACAAAAAGCACAAAAAAGTCGGGCATAACAATCCCTCACGATGTATAATATCATCAGAGGGTAAGGAGGAGACATCATGAACATATGGGAAGGGATACAGAATGCCATAAGGTACATTGAGTACAACCTCACCGAGGAGCTTGACATCGCCGATATCGCAGCAAAGGCGAATTTCAGCGGATATTTTCCGTGCTGTGCGGCTTTACGGTGGGGGAGTATATCCGCAGCCGCAGGCTCAGTATGGAAGGCTCCTACAGTGAGATACCGAAGTTCTGGCAGGAGCTTATGTCGGACAACGGCTTTGTCATCGGTGAACCCCGGCAGGAAGTCCCCGAGGGATACGAGACAAGGCACTCCGGGACGTGAACACAAGGATATGGAACGAATGGCTCCCCAACTGCACCGAGTACAGGCTTGGCGACAATTACGACATTGAAATGTACACCGCTCCCACGGAAGACCCTGCCAAGACCTACAGCGAAATATGGATACCTGTTGTTAAGGCATAAGAATACCCCCTGTTTCTCTTTTGAAGCAGGGGGTATTTATTTTAGGGATAATTCATTCTGCGCACTGCACTGTCAAACAAATTATTTTCTTACCGCACCGACTATTGCCTTTCTGATAAGGTCAACGGGGATAATGGAAACCGCCATCACAAGCACTACTATCCACTCGGTAAGGTTAAGCCCATAGCAATCCAGCACCGCTCCGCCAAGGTATGTCATAAGCACCTGCACCACGGTGATGATGCCAAGAATTTTAAGGAAGCCCTTGTTTCTGCCGATGTTATCCATAAGGTTCATTTTCTCCGTTCTTGCGTTGAAAGCGTTGAACACCGCCGCAAAGATGAAGAAGCAGAAATAGCCTGTGAGGAGATAATTTGTGCTGTCCTCAGCATCTCCCGCTGTGTATTCACGGAAGAGGTTTGCCATAAATCCGTCTGTTCTGAATGTGTCATTTGAGGGGTCAATGCCGGTTATGAGCATCACAAGGCTCAGGGCGAATATCCACAGCGCACCTGTGATTATCTCAGACCACATATACTTGTTTACGATAGGTTCCTTTCGGGACTTGGGCTTTTCAGCCATATAACGGTGAAGTGCAGGCTCGCCTCCGAATGCCAGAGCTGCCAATGTATCCATTACAAGGTTTATCCAGAGTATCTGAGTGATCGAAAGGGGATTTTCCATGCCGAGCAGTGGACAGATAAAGGAAATAACCACCGCTGCAACGTTGATGGTCAGCTGGAAGATGATAAACTTTCTTATTGAGTTGAAGATAGTTCTGCCGTAAAGGATAGCCTTGTCAATGGAGTTGAAATTGTCGTCCAGGATAACAATGTCGGAGGCTTCCTTTGCGACCTCGGTGCCGCCGCCCATTGCAAAGCCAACGTCAGCCTTTTTAAGTGCAGGGGAGTCGTTAACGCCGTCGCCTGTCATACCTGCAACAAGGTCAAGCTCCTGAGCTATGCGCACAAGCCTTGACTTATCGGAGGGCAGTGCTCTTGCAATTACACGGATATTTTTCAGCTTGTCCTTGACCTCATCATCGGTGAGCTTTGCCAGTTCGTCGGAGGTAAGCACAATGTCTGTCTTTTCATTGGTAAGCAGTCCTGCGTCCTTGGCAATAGCCACCGCAGTATCCTTTCTGTCGCCTGTTATCATGACAACCTGAACGCCTGCGCCCTGAACTTCCTTGATGGCTGTAACGGACTCGGGACGTACCTCGTCTCTTATGCCCAGTATTCCCACCAGAGTCCAGCTGCCCTCGGGGAGCCTGTCGCTGTCAGGCTCGATGCTGTCATCGGATATTGCCAGCGCCAGCACACGTATAGCACGGGAAGCCAGCTCGTTTATAGCCTCCTCCACGGCAGTGCTGCCTGCAAGCTCTATCCTGCTTCCGTCGGGAGCAAGGTAGTATGTGCATTTTGCAAGGAGCTTTTCAGGTGCGCCCTTTATAAGAGTGCCCTTGAAATCGTCGCTCTCAACAGTTGCGGCGGAGTATTTATTGTCGCTGTTAAAGGGGATAGAAGCATACTTTGTCATTCCGCAGGAGGGTGCTCCCGCAGCAAATGCCAGCACAGCTCTTTCGGTGGCGTTTCCGCCGATGACTCTTGCGTCGCTGCCTGTGCCGTTTATCATGGCTGTGGTATTTTCGGTAATGCAGGCTGTAAGCATCTGACCCAGCTTGTCGGGGACTTCCGCACAGGTCTTGTATCTTCTGCCCTTGCCATCAACGAACACAACAGCTTCCAGCTGACCTTTTGTAATAGTACCGGTCTTGTCGCTGAAAAGAATGTTAAGGCTTCCTGCTGTTTCAATTCCCGCTATCTTGCGGACAAGCACGTTATCTTTGAGCATCTTGCCCATGTTAAGAGCGGAAACAATGGCTATCATAAGGGGCAGACCCTCGGGAACTGCCATTACGATGATTATTACCGCAAGAATAAGTGCGTCCAGCAGGTCGGTGATGATGCTTGCGGCACCTGTTGCAAAATATGCGCCGAAGCTGCCTGCAAGGACTATTCTGTGGATAAGGAGTGCAACGGCAATGGCAATGCCGCCAATATATCCGAACTTGGAAATGCCGTTTGCCAGGTCGCCCAGCTTTACTTTAAGGGGCGACTCTCTGTCGTCCTCCTGCTGAAGCTCGCCTGCGATCTTTCCGTAAACGGTCTTATCGCCGACGGTGGTGGCTTTCATTACGGCGTTGCCAGAACATACAACAGTTCCCCTGAACACCTTGTATTCGTTGAGAAAGTCCAGCGCCTCGCCCTCAGGCTCGGTGTAATCCTCGGGCTGGGTTATTTTCTTAGCTTCCGCAGCCTCGCCGTTGATAACGGACTGATCTACCTTGATATCGCCGTCGGCAAGGATACCGTCAGCAGGTATCTTGTCGCCTGACTGAAGCATGATAAGGTCGCCCGCAACGATATCGTCAATGGGTATCTCTTCCACGCTGCCGTTTCTGTAAACCTTGCAAAGTATCTTTGAAGCCTCTTCCTGAAGCTTCTGGAAAGCGTTCTCGTTTCTGTACTCGGAGAATGTGGATACCAGCGTTGCAATGACTATCGCCGTCGCAATGCCGATAGGCTCGTACCATTCCACCTCAGCATCAACCACGCCCATTTTTCCGAGAATGAAAATAATGACGTTGATGCCAAGTGCCACACAGAGAATTTTTATCATGGGGTCGCCGAAATTTGCCTTGAGCTTGTCCCAGAAGGTCTCAGTCTCCACTTCCGAAAGGCGGTTGCTGCCGTTCAGCTTTCTGGATTCCTCGACTTCCTTGTCGGTAAGTCCGTTGAATTTCATAACATATCTCCTTGTTTTAGATGTTATTATATTATATAAGTAAACAGGAACCTCCGAAATGAAGATCCCTGTAATTTTCTGTGCTGAATGTGGTAATTATACCATTTTATGATTTTTATGTCAATAACTTTTCCCTTTTTCTAACCTTATTTTAACCTTTGAATGGCAAAAAAATACGGACGGCTTTTACACCGTCCGTTTGCTGTTTTTTATCAGAATACAAATGTATCCGCAACGGTCATATCATCAAGATCAACGGAAACCATTCGTCCGCTGCCGATGATATAAAGCACTCCGTCAGTAACAACAGCTCTTTCAAAAGTGTAGCTGTCATCAATGTCGTTGTACTCGAAAACGCCCTTCTGAGTGAAGCCGTTCTCATCGTATCCGAACACGAAGTACTGGTTCTTCACGCCGAACTCGTTGACGCTGGAAACGGGGATACCGACTATTTTGTTGTCGGTGTCGATAAGCATTGCCTTCTTGTCGCTTAGGGCAGGGGACTGCACCTTGGGGAACCGGGCAAACACTGTTTCGCTTATCTTCTCGCCGCTGTCTGCGCTGTAAAGCTCCAGTCTGAGACCGTTATATCCGCCGTTTTCGTCCTCACAGGCGGTTATGCCTGCCATAAGTCCGTCGGAAAGCTTGCTGACATAGGGTGCGATGAAGCACTTTGTCTCAGCATTTTCCACAGGAGCACTCTGGTCAAGGTCAACCACGAGAGAAGCATCTGTGCGGTTATTTTCAATAAGACTTGCATAATTGCCGTCAAACTTGACGGAGCCGATTATCACACCGGGAAGAAGTCCCTCTGCCTTGGAGATCACTGCAAGTGAGCTGTCAAGCGTGTAGATATCGGTAACTGCCATTCCGTTTTCGTCAAAGCTGCGGCAGGCGATCCTGAAACCACCCTCGCTCTCTGCCATGCTGTACCTGCTGATAAGCTCGCCCTCAACAGTTCCCGAAGCTTTGTAGGAAAGACCGCTTTCAGAAATTGCAAAGGAGGTAACAGCTGTGTAGGACTTGCCGTCCTTAGTGCCCGAAAATGCCACATAAAGGGTATCATCGGAGCAGAAAGCATTTGCATTGCTGCCCAGAACAGCCTTTACGGAAATGTTCACAGGCTCGCTGCACTTGACGGAGGAAATGATAGTGTAATCGGTATTGTTCGCTCCCTGGGGAACTGTGATATCCTCGGCGGCAACGTAGTGCTTTTCGCCATCGATATAGTAGCCGGGAACGTAATTATCAAGGTCAGCATTCTCGTCAAGGGGCGCTCCTCTGTAGTTGGAGTATCCCGTTACGAGGTACAGAACGCCGTTATCATCTATCCTTGCGGAGTTGTATTCGCCGTTCTGCTTATATGTTTTGATATGAGTAAGCGAGTCGGAGGAAATTGTGTATATATCTATGACCACATTTGTATGGTCTCTGCCGTCCTCAGACTTGTCACCGGAAGCTTTTTCTTCGCTTACAAGCACAAGAGAATTACCTCTTACATACATCTCAAAGGGAGGATTTTCGGTGGTTATCTCCTGTTTTACCGCCATATTGTCCTTTGAAACAACGTAGAGAGTTCCGCCGCAGATATAGTAGATAGAGCTGTCATCGCTCTTCACGATATCGGCATCTGAAAAATCAGAGCACACGGCATCAATATTCTTGCGTGGGGTATCCTCAGCGGGCGCTTCCGTAATAGCGGGATTTGTTTCGGTGGCAGCGGGCACATCGGTGATTGCAGTGTCATCGGTGATAATTTCCACACCGTCGCCATTCTCGGCAGCGGCAGTTTCGCTGTTGGCTTCCGAATTAAGGTAAATTCCCGTGTAAATGCTGTACAGTTCATCATAAGACTGTACCTGAACAGCCTCGTAGTTGATCTCGCTTTCGATATCAACAGGCTTTGCGGTCTGCTGGCGAACAGCGGCAAATCCGCCTGCCAGAGCTATGCACGCAGCAGCTGCGGCGATAGTACGCATAATAATAGTACGGTTCGTTTTCTTTGCCGTGATCTTTTCGGAACGGTCAATGTCTGCGCTTGTATTTTTCTGTGCGCTGCGGTCTGCGTTCCTGAGCATTGCTTCAATATTCACGGGCAGCAGTTCCTCGGGAATATCAATGCTTTCAACGGCTTTTCTGAGATCCTTTTCAAAGCTCATGCTTCCGGCCTCCTTTCTTCAAAAAATCTAAGTCAGCAGCTGTTTCAGTCTGGCTTTCGCCCTTGCTACCTTTGAACGAACGGTGTTTGCATTTGTTCCGAACATTCTGGCAATCTCTTCGCTTTTATAGCCTGAAACAACACTGAGTGACAGCACCATACGTTCCTCTTCGCTGAGCTGCTTAAAGCCATCCATTACCTCTATGCTGCCGAAATCTATTTCTTTACTTACAGCAGCCTCTTCGGCATCGCTGAGATCGTCCACATCTTCCCGGAAATTGTTTATCTCTTTATATTCCTTGCGCTTGTTTTTTATCTTTACCGTAAGGATCTTTATTATCCAGGCTTTGAATGCTTTTTCGTCCCTCAGCTTTGATATGGAGGTGTAAGCTTCCAGCACCGTGTCGCTAACCACATCGGAAGCATCGTGTTGATTGTTCAGGTTCAGCAGAGCGATCCGGTACAGATCCTTGTAAACAAGGGAATAAAGTTCGGCAAACGCTCCGGCATCTCCCGCCTGTGCACGTCTTACAGAGGCGGTAAAGTCCAAGCTCATTGTATTGAATCACCTCGCACCCGCTTTTGCAGCAAAGCGGATTGATATGATCTCGTACCGAGTTTATATATATGCTCGCTCTTCTGAGCCCTGTCATATATATAGTGCAGATCTGCGTGCGTTTTGTTGCAGAGAATTTTTATGTTTGGATATTCTCACAATCCACCACTGCATCAGATTTGATTTTTACTACACTTTGCACAATTTCGGCAGAGATCCGACAGAATTTTGCTTATTGGAAATATATCTTAGGCAAATAATGATCTTCATTTATGATCTGCGGCAATGCTATAAAAGCCGCAGAATCCGACCCGTTATACTTGGGCAATATATAGTTTATTTTACCCCAGATACGCTGTTATGTCAATATATATGATGTAAATTATTTGGAAGATGATGGAAAGGGGGAGCATTAACGGATTTTATCGAAAATGGTATAATTATTTTGCTGCCTTACTCCTATCCGCTTAACCGCTGAGAGGCGGTGATAGCGGTGGACATATTCACTTTTACTATTTCGTTTCTTATTTCCGTTGGAGCAGGTGTTGTCGGCAATTATTTGTATGACGGCATCGGCAAGTGGCTGAACGGTCGGAAGAAGTAAAACACAAGGCAGCACAGTACAGACGAAGCCCCTCGGAGTTGCTGCTCCGAGGGGCTTCATTTTTGTGAGTCACGGTGGACTTCACTTTATTTCGTTTCGTGATAATTATACCACGTACATATATTTTTGTCAAGCAATAAAAAATTATTCCGCAGGCAAAGCAAACAAAAAACCGTTTCAACTATTGTCGAAACGGTTGTTGGTTGCGGAGGCAGGATTTGAACCTACGACCTTCGGGTTATGAGTATTACGGCAGACAAAAATCAAGTAAAATACCATTTTTTATACATAACTGATAATCTCAGTGTTATAAAAAGACTATCTTCAAACATCTGAACACTAAGTTCGGAAGATTGAAAATAGTCTTTTTTCTTTTCTCCGATAACAGGAGGACTAACTCGTGGAAGAATTACAGCAAATAATGCAGGATAAAGACCTTACATTGCAGGCAAAGGCGATATATATTTATTTTCTGCAAAATTCTAATGGCGAAAAGTCATTCAAATTGAAAAGTCCCTCTGCAATACAAAATGAACTGGGAATAGGCAGTCACACCTATTATTCTCACGTCCACAAACTTATTGATGGCGGCTACATCAAAATACAACAGACCCGTAATGAAAAAAATCGTTATAGTGGCGTGAAATGTATATTTTTAAACGGAGGAAAAGAAAATGAGCAGTAAGAAAAGAAATGTATCAAAAAAAGACCTTTTAGCTGTACACAATGACTTTGTGCACGATGAACGCCTCAGTTTCGATGAAATAGGTTTACTGGCATTTATGCTTTCTTGTCCAAATGGTTTTGATTTTTCTGCTGCTAAAGTCGCCAAAAGCCGTGGAATTGATATCATTGAAGTTAATGGAATACTTTCCTCTTTAAAAAATCACGGATACTACAGACAGATAAAACTCGTTGATAGGCACGGAAATTTTGTTGATTGGGCATACGAAGTTTCAGATGAAGTTCGACCTGAATGGATTGGGACTTCACCGATTGAACTCGCATAAAAAAGCAGGAGGTGAAAAAAGTGGGAGCAATACGAAGAAGTTTTAAAAAGAACTTCACGATGGTACACAACGAATACCTTAATGATCCTCGCCTTGGGGGAGCAGAAATGGGGTGGCTTACATATATGCTGTCAAGACCAGATAATTGGAATTTCTCAATAGAAGGTTTGGCTCATACTCATTCTGACGGTAAGACAAAAATTATAACAGCTTTAAACAAGCTGAAATCGTTTGGATATTTCAGACGAATCAAGCTTATTGATGATACGACAGGACGTATTATTGATTGGGTTTATGAGTTTTCTGACGAGCCGCATCCCGAATGGATCGAAACAGAGGATGAGTGTGAAATATGTAATAGCCCACATTCCGATTTTCCAGATGTGGAAAATCGCCCACAATCAAGTACAGATATAATAATTACAGATATTGATATTATTGATGATTCTGATTGCACCGCTTGTGCAAATGACGATGAAAAAGCAGAAGAAATATCTGATCAGGAGTTTTTTAATTATAACTCAGCGATTAAAGCTCAGATTGACTATGAACGCTTATGTGCGGAATGCAACAAATATGATGTTGACAGAATAAAGGATATCATTCTTGACGTCATGCTTTGCAAGGCATCAAGTGTAATTATCGGAAAAAAAGAAGAAATACCTACCGATGAGCTTAAGGAAATGTTCGGGCATATTGAGTATTCCCATATAAAAAAGCTATGCGAAATTATCGTTGGAAAGCAGATTCGCAATTTCCGAAACTACATCAGAAAATCGCTTTTTAATGCAATAAGCAACAAAAAGCTGAAAAAGCCTACTGAATTTAAATCATACGATAATGAAACATTGCTGTTATACGCTGATGCGTGTGATAATAAATTCAATAACGAACAGATGGAATATATCGAAAACAGGCTGCTGTCGATTATTCCTTACTGTACGGGAAAAATTGACAAAAATGATGTGGAGCTTGAAAGATACGAATTTCTGCGTATGCTGTATTTGAGAATGAAGGCAGAAAGCAGTCAGAAAAAAATTTCGAATAAATTTAAATACTTCTGCGTAATGCTTGAAAAAGAAGAATACACCCCTTATACATCTTCCCCGCAATACAAAGAAATTATATGCGATTTTCGAGCACGCAATAAGAGCTTATAAATAGCAAGTAACGGAGGCTAAAATATGATTGACATTGTTTTTATGATTGAATCGTTTAAGTCAATGCCGTTATGGCTACAAATCATTATATGTATTTTATCTCTTGTGTTTATTATAGGAACTGTATCTATAATGATAAAAGCCGAAGAAGAAGGAAAAACTTCCACAAAGCTTCTGATGATTAACATTATGGACATACTCTTACTTATTAACATAGTGATATTTTATAATTAGGAGGATTTATGTTTGGAACAAAATGAATGATGACTGAAATATTCATAATACTCATAGGACTGCTGCTTTGCGATTTTCTTACAAATGATAGGCTTAATTAAAAGGAGAAGCAAGCTACGATGAAGATGAAAAAGGCAATAAATTTCTCAGATCTGACGCAATGCCCGTTTTGCGGATGTAATGGTTTTTATGTTCGACAGCACGCAGAGGGAACCGTAATATATCATCATTCCTTTGATGGTTCTGAATCTGATAATAATGATATGTATAATGATCTCAATATTACAGGCGGCAAAAGAGCTTATTGTTCTCAGTGCAATAAATTTCTTGGAAATTGTGAAACCAATAAAATCAGTTTGCCGGCTTTGAAAGCTCTTTTAAAAAATGAGGAGGAAGAAGAAATTGGCAAGTAAATGTACTTTAGAGGATTTAAAGGAAAGCGAGCTTGAACTGCTTGTTCCGCAAATGGTTGCAGATGTACTTGGAACATCTGCAAAGACCCTTATACAAACAGCAAGAAATGCTCCTGATAGTTTAGGTTTTCCAGTCATTAAAATAGGAAAACGTGTAAGGATCCCGAGGCGTGCATTTATTGATTTTATGTTGGGAAGTTCAAAGAAGGAGTAACGAAATATGGAAAAAGTAATTTTAATAATTATTTTGCAGTGCAGCTTGGCAGGTCTTAAATACTACTTTCAGCTGTTTTATAAAGCATACAAAAAAATTGAAGAAGAAAACAAGTACAGCGAACCTGACGAAACAACATCATCTGTAAAAACGCATCATTTTAATAAAAAGCAAAAATAATATTTTTTCTGCCAGACTGCTGTTGAAAAAGGTAGATACTTTTCTCCGTAAACGGTTGTTTGCAAGGCTTTTGGTGGACGGAAGCGGGTGGTGGCTTAATAAATAGCAAGCATAGAAAAGGTATATACCTTTTCCCATTATCTGTAATTTCAGATAATGATAGGGGTAAACACCCCTAATACCCCAAATTGTAAAAAGAGGTAAATACTATGCCGTATGGAAAAGATAGGATAATGAAACTTATTGGTTATTCGCCTAAAGAATGGGCTATTATTTCTGACCGATCCAAGAAGCTGGGAATGAGAACAGGAACCTATATTCGCACCATTTCTGTTCAAGGGAGCATTAAGGTTTTCAATCTTAAAGAGCTGACAGATGTCTATAAGGCGATGAACAGGATCGGCGTGAATATCAATCAGATATCGACTGTCGCAAACAGCACAAAATCAATTTATCAGAAAGATATCGAGGACTTGCAAGAGGAAATAAAGCAGCTTAGGCTTGTTGTTGAGGACTGGCTTTCGCCGCTTCAGTCGGAGGAGCTGTTGTAATGTGCCTATAGTAAAATACGTTGCGGTTCATACTACTCCGTTGTCTAACATTGAGTATATTCTGAATGGTGACAAAAATGACGAAATGAAATTTGCAACAGGAATAAATTGTACTGCCAATCCTCAGGAGGCGTATGATGAGTTTCGCAGAACATTCGAAATATGTGCAAAGGAAAGATTTTTCAAATCTGAGATTGCCGCAGACAAGGACAAGTCCGAAAAACCAAAGCAGAAAGAAAAGGTGCGTATCCACCATTACATACAATCCTTTTCCCCGGATGAAAATGTCACTCCCGAGGAAGCGCATCAGATCGGTATTGAATGGGCGAAAAAGGTTTTCGGAAATAATCATCAGGTCATCGTGAGTACACACGTTGATAAGGATCATATACATAATCATTTTGCGGTGTGCCCATATAATCTGGACGGAAAACAATGGTATGCAAATTACAAGTCACTTATAAAAGTGCGAAAGATTTCAGATGCTATTGCTCTTGAACACGGTCTGCATATTATTGAAAGCCCCAAGCACAAAAATACGATGAAGTATAATGAATGGCTTACACGAAAAAACGGCACATCATGGAAACAGATGCTTTGCAATGATATTGACAAAATTATTCTGGATAAAAACGTAAAAAATCTTCAAGACATTGAGATGAAGCTTTCAGAGAAAGGATATGTTGTGCATCAAGGTAAGTATCTTTCGATAAAAGCGCCAAAGCAGAAATATGCGATTAGAAGTTTTCGTCTGGGAGATGGGTATTCCATACCTGACTTGGAATATCGTATTTTGCATAAGGATAAAGAAATCAGTCCTGCTGCTATTGAACGCCTATCCGGTATCCAGAGAGAATATGCAATATGTATGCGCCAGATGCAGATAAGCATTTTTATAAAAAAAGAAAAGAAAACTACATATTCAGATTTGAGGAAAAGTGCAGATCTGCTTAATTATCTAAGCTTAAATAATATAACATCTGTATCAGAATTTGAAAACAAGCTTAACTGTGCAGCTGAAAAATATCAATCATTATCAGATAAGCATGATGCGCTTGCAAAGCAAATAAATGCTATGGAAAAAATAATAACAGACGGCGAAAGCTATCTTGCACTGTCATCCGCTGACTTTCTTACTTCAGAAGAAAAAGTAATGTATAATAAGGTTTCTTATGTTGAGGCAAGCGGAATAACCGACAGGGAGGATTTGAATGCGAGAAAATCAAAATTAGCAATAATCAAAAACGAGTTAAGCGATACTGCAAACCAATTAGAGCTGTTTAAATCAGAAAGAGATACTATCGCCGCTAATTATGAGACGTATTTAAAAAATATGTCAAATCCTTCATATGCACCCCACCAGGATTATCAGCTTGAGCCGCAGCCCGAAGAGAAGCTTTATAGAAGAAATAATGAACAGGAGGTAGAACGATAATGTCAAGCGATTATAAGAAAACACAAAACATATTTCCGCATCCGAAGCGTGATGATTTGAAAAAGTTAACTGCTAAGGGCTGCATTTGCATAGCAGATCAGGTGAAAACTAACACAGCATCCAACGATGACTTTGGCAACTACACCCGGGAAGTTGTGATCGTAATACTGAAGGAACTTGCAAACAGCATGGATCCGAACGAAAGCATCGCCGAGTGTTTCGAGTGTTTAAGGAGGAGAAAACCATGGAATTTAACGCAATAAACGGAGTTATTTTAATTGAGGAAATTTGTCATTTTCCTATAGCATTACTAATTGTTATTCCGGTAATTTCTATTACTGGCTTTTTAATCGTTAAAAATATCGGCACAAAGAAAGAGACATCGTGGTTAGATATAATTATAATGATTGGTGTATTATTTATTATGGGATCAACACTCTATGAGCTGCTCTATGATCCTCTACATTTAAAATCCCCAACCGGCGAGTATAAGGTAATTACAACTCAGGATGTGGATATGAATGAGTTTGAGGATACGTATGAGATTACGAATTATAAGGATGGAGTTTATACGGTACGAATGAAAGGAGAACAATAATCATGGCAAAATCAAATTTTGAACCATACGCTTATCTTTATGATAATGGATTCTTTGATCCGATAGAAGTGATAGTTGATGATAATGAAATACGTGTTCCGGAAACGATTGTGCCGGAAAATATTTATTATACTCCACCCAAATCGGCATCAAAAAGTAAACCAGACAAATATGAAAGCTTTTTAAAAAAGCTATACGAAATATGGCGGTATAGTTATACTGGATCAGAATTTGTCCTAAAAATATGGCTGCCTACTCTTCTGATATGTCTAATGGCTGGTGCAGCAGATGTAAAATACTTTGAAAGTAATCCGAAATACTTAATAACTCTGGTTATAATACTTTCAATAATCTCACTTATTACAATAATATATGCGATATTGGATAAGAATGGAGGTAAAATGCTAAAATCACTTTTATTGAAGGATCAGGGACTTTATAAAAGCCAAACATTATATACTTTAAATTTCAATTATGACGTTATACCTGTTAAACTTTACGATGTTTATTTGGACGATAAGAACGATATTCTGTTTACCTGTACAACGTTAATTGGCTTAGAGGATAATTGCCTGCAAAAATATATTACCTTAAATAATGACGAACTGTTTTTAACACCGGAACAGGCGTTAGAACAGCTAACAGTCATTCAGGCACGCCAGCTCAGCACATTGACTGATATTTTGCAGGATAAATCAGCTGCATTCTTGAATGGAAAAGCTTTCAGAAAATATGCAGCGCTGTATTATAAGAAACAGAACGTAAGTTCATCAATATTTGATACGAGGCATGACCATATTGCTATTTATGATTTCCTGACAACTAAAGATAGCCTCATTAAATTCTGCAAATTTATAAAGGAAGCAAAATTTGAAAAAGCAGTAGCAGAGCAGAAAAAAAATGCACAGGCTGAAAAGGAACGAGCTATCTTAAATGATGCGCTAAGTTCATTAAATGTGAGAGGAGGTGTTTAAAATGGACGCAGACGAGATAATAGCTAAAATTTTGTTTGGACTGATAAAAGTTGCAATAATATTTGCAATATGTGTAAGAATAGATCTTCATTCTCAGGGAATTGATATGCGCAGCGGAGTGGTTTGCGATAAGCAGATCGTTCATCATACTTTTAATGATTCTAATGAGTATGTTATCACCATATCTAAACCTGCAACCGGGATTATGTACAAGTACTTACCGAAAGATGTAAAAACTGATTTTTCCGTCAGCCCCGAAATTTACTGTAAATATCAGGTCGGAGATGAGTTCGATTCTACCACAGAAATATGGTGATAATTCCCCAATGGGGAATAAAATGAAGGAGGATAATTTTATGGAATTTATTAATGGAGTTATTTTAATTGAGGCAGTTAAGTCGATGCCAATATGGTTGCAGATTACAGCATATTTTGTAACGCTTGCGATTTTCATCCTGGATATCTATATTACAGTTAAAGTATCAAGAAGCATTGCTGAGGGGGAATTTTTAAAGCCAATAGTTGCCGAAGTGTTGGGCGTAGCTTTGTTAGTCACCGCAGGAGCTTTCGCCAAAGGCGAGATAGGTGGTGACTATTTTAAAGTGCCGAATGGATTATATCGTGTAACTGTAACTGCGGAAGCAGATATGACTGAATTTCAGGATACATATGAGATCGAAGATTACAAGGATGGCGTATATACGATAAAGCCCAAAGAAAACACAAATGAAAATTGAGGAGGATAAATTTATGGAATTTATTAATGGTGTAAATTATGTGTCAGATGTAAGCAAAATAACTGAGGTGCTTTTTGTTATAATTTGGTGTTTGCTGCTTGTTTGCATTTGTTATCTCAGTATTAGAAATATGATCCTTCGTTCATCAGATGAAGAAGACTCATCACAAAAAAAGAAAAGAAAGCTTAATATCTTGAAAATTATAGCTACAATAGGATTTGCAGCTGCGTTTGTATATGGCGCTTTTGTCTATAATGATCTTTCTGATAAATACATTGTTACTATTTCGTCTGAGGTTAATATGGACGAGTTCCTTAATACATATGAAATTGTTAAATACGATGACGATGATAGGACGTTCACCATAAAAGTCCGTGAGCAGTAACCGCATAAGGTATAAGGAAATGACAACAGCCGCCATAAGCGGCGGCTGTGTCATATGCGATCCAGATGCTCAGACGGTTTAACGGCAGGAACAGGGCTTGATGAAGGGTGCTTGTATTACAAAATCAATCCCAAGGATTGGTTAATTGTCTTTCATCTCTTGGAATGTCTGACCACAAAGAGCTTATATTATTTTCTCTACAATATTCCGCAACCGCTTTCCCGAGGAAAAACTCGGTTTTATCGAAATTACGAGCTTGCCGTCTATCTTTTTGGTGGTCATTCCAACCGCAAAAATATATTTTATCTTCTTCATCAACATGACGATAAGGAAGATATCGCCTTAATTCAGTATAATCAACACCTTGTCTGGTAGATTGACGAGGTGAATTTTCAGAAAGGAGTCGGAGGAATAGAGCTGAATTGAAATGATCTTTTCTCCAATTAAGATTAAGAATCCTGCAAAGGTCATTATAATCTTTGCTGTTCATTTCAACAAAATAATTCTTATTCATACTAAGAACACAGCCCCAGTTTTCAGTATGAATAGCAACGAGTATTTCGTAACAGCTGTTCATTATGGAGAAAACAACATCAAACCTGAATCTATTGTAATCAAAACAATAGTGTTCTTTCTCAATGTGATTTGCATTCATATCATTGATAAGTGGTTCAAATTCAGGACATCTCATAATGCTTCCTCCTAAATATAAAATGTTTATAGATGAAAATATGCTTATCAGAGTTACTGATAATTATAACAAAACATATACTGGCAAAATATATAAAACCGATATTGTGCTGTGTGAAGATGATAACAACAACCCGCACGCATTGCTGTTCTTATCCCAAGATAAACGCTATATTGAACAAGACGGTGAATTTGGCTGTGCTTCGCTGTGGGTAGAAAAAATAAAAAAGATAGAGGTTTTATAATTCTCATAAGCTTTAGTATATTATATCTCCATATTCGGAGATTGTCAAGTAAAGGAGAAAAATAATATGCAATTTTGTGACAAAATACTTTATTTGCTAAATAAGAGGAAAAGGACACAGAATCAGATGATCCGTAACCTTAATCTTGGAAAAAATGCTATGGTACATTGGAGAAAAGACAACAATTTTCCGTGTGCCGAAACCTTGCTGAAACTCAGTCATTATTTCAAAGTCCCTGTGGATTTTTTCCTTGATAACACATCTGCTTTTCTCTCTGAGGACTTTATCGCTAATGAACTTGACGATGAAATGTTATGCAAAGCCATTGAGCTGCTGCTGAATGAAGCTGAAAAGAGAAAAAATTTATGATTCCCCACTGGGGAATGGAAAGGGCAAGGATTATGAAAGTAATATTTGATAACAATTCTTTTGTCGGTATCTCTATTGAGACATATAACAGAAGAGAATATGTTATTAAATCAGAAAATGGCGTTGAAACATATTGTGTTGAGGGAATAGGACGGTTTCTTTCGGATCACTTTGATTTTGCCAATCAAATTTTTACTTCTGATTTTTTTGAAGCCCAAAAGCACCTGAAACTGAATGCCGGGCATCAATATGATGCATTAGATGTATTAAAAGTATCTGCCACCAAAATTATATCTGAATGGGAAACTGCCTATGACATTGAAAGCACTCACGCTGTTGGGGCACTGTATCTTATATATAGGAACGATCGGCAATATTTAGTTGCAGAAAAAGATTTGTTTTCACAAATCAGCCTTATCATCAATTATCTTAACAAACTGTATGCAGACGGATTGTTTCCACGCAAATGTATGAGATGCGGCTCTCTTTTTCTTTCAGGCAAACGGCACGGTAATGTTCTTTGTTCAGACGAATGCCGCAAGAAAAAGAAAGTACAAAATACAATACATTATTACAGCGTATGTTCTGAAAATGAGAAATTGTATCTGAAAATATATCGGAAATGGAAAGAACGTGAACATCGTGCAGCTGATAACCACTCCATCAGCGAGAGCGGTCTGGAGCAGCTTGATAGGAAACTAAAACAGCTTATTGTTATGCACAGAGAATATGCTTATAGACGGGAGGAAGGAAGATTAAATGAAACCGACTGGGCTGCTGCTCTTGAAAATTATGACAATGAGCTTTATGAATTATGGGATAATATAAAAAGCCATAAATGCCCCACTGGGGAACCGACAAGAGGTAAATAAGTATGTTTTGGGATAAATACAATAAAATTTGTAAAGAAAGAAATATAAAGCCCCGAAAACTTGCAGCAGAACTTGATATATCGCCTGCAACGGTCACAAGGTGGATAAATGGCAGTGTTCCAAAAATGGAGACTGTAAAAAAGCTTTCGGAAATGTTACAAGTGCCTGTGGTGTATTTTTTTAATGAAGATGAAGAGCTTGATAATGTTCTGAAAATAGTAAAGGCAAGGAGAAATGTACAAAAAATTGTTGAGCTGTGCGATGAACTTAATGACAGTCAGATAGATACACTTTTTATGTGCATCGCACAGATGAAAATAAAAAAGGTTGAGGAGGAGTGTGAAAAACGCAAAGAACAAATCCTTTTGGATTATAATGCAGAGCTTTAGAATAATTTAAGAGGTTGAAAATTCCCCACTGGGGAACCGAAAGGAGTCGAAAATATGACAATAAAAGAATTTTGCACAGAATACGGTAAGTCAGAAACCAATGTCAGAGCAAAAATTGCACATAATAAGGATAAGCTGAAAGATCACGTTTCTAAAAGCCCATACACAAGGACGATTACTCTTGATGACTTTGCTGTAAGCTTTCTTCTTGAAGATAGGAGAAGTAAAAGCAGCTCTGATGAAAGTTTTCCAAGAAAAACGGAAGAAAATGAAATGCCCAAAGGGGCTTCTGTTAATGACACAGTAGATATTTTTCAGAATTGGAGTGACGTAAAAAAGAAGCGGGTAATGGATATTTGTATGGAACAAGTCAAAAAACAGCACAGGCAGCTTAGCTATATACCTGACAGCTTTAAAACCAAGGAGCTGTGCCGATGCGCCGTTGAAAATTACGGCTTGGCACTGCAATATGTTCCTGAGTGCTTTGTTACGAAAGAGCTGTGCGATATTGCTGTAAAGTCAAACAGTGTTGCACTTAGCTATGTCCCGGATAAATTCAAATCTTCTGAAATGATACAGACAGCTTTTAACAATTACAGCGAAGCTCGCAAACATTGCATAAGCAGTGATGAATTGGATAGAGACAGCAATCTGCTCAAATATGTTCCGATAATATTCCGAACGGAAGGTATATGCTTTAAATCACTACTTGTGAGCGATTGCAATGTGAAATATATTCCTGTAAAGTACCTCAGTACCGATAAGTTTATAGAAAAGATGATAAGCTCACCGGTAAGCAGAAAATATATTTCTCTCAGTTTTTGGACAAAAGACAAAATAAAAGAAACCTTACAAAAGGATAATCAAACAAATTATGCACATCGTTTTGGATTAAACGGTTATCCAAAGGAATGCTTCAACTACAAATTATATGTTGAATTCATTGACCAAAAGCTTATTGATCCAATGGATATTTATAGAAGCGATTATTATTCTTCTGTGCTTACAAGGGAGGAAATGAAAAAAATACGGCAAATTGATATTGATGAGCATAACAGGCTGGAGGAAATATATGCTCTGATACAGCAGGATTCCAAAAATATCAGACTTATGCCGACAGATAATGAAAAATATAGCGTTTATGCGTTGACGGCAGTTTGCAAATGTGGCGAAGCACTTAGATATGTCCCTATGGAGATGAGAACCGAGAATATGTGTCAAGCGGCTGTCGAAGATAATCCCGATGCAATTCTTTATGTTCCTGATGAATATAGACAGCAGATAATAGAAAATATACGTGAGAGAAATGATTGGATAAAGTATATCTTCGATGATGGATATTTATCGGATCTGTTTATAAAGTGAGAAAGGAAATGATCGTATGAATAAGAAATTGATTAAAACTACTATGGAGAACAGAACTGCTGACAAAGCAACTATGGACATTCTTCTCAGACTTCCTGATGAGGCGTATAATGAGCTCAAATACATAAATGAACATACCTTGGAAAATGGTGCTGATTGGGCAACAAGGCAGTTTCAGGGTGTGATCTGCAAATATTTAAGTGATGATGAGAAGCTTATGCAGCTCATAGATGAAGACGAGTGCCGGAATACATGATGATATAAAAAAGCTGCACTTATATAAAATGTGCAGCTTACTTTGAATATGTTGGCTATAAGTCTTATTTATCCTTGCTTTTAGGAATAATATCTGATAAATCTGAAAGAAAATCTACAGTTTTTGATGCTATAGACTTTTTATGCTTGATTTCTTTCTCAGAATATCCTATGCAAACAAAATCTATGACTTTATTTATTAGGCTTTTTATAAATAACAGGATCAGGGCAGAAAGTAAAATTTGAATAATATATGGTTCAAAAACATCAAAACAATTCTTTATTGAAATCTGTATAGATTCTGATATAGCTTGTGTAATGACATCGTTGTCAATCATAATAATTTAAAGTACACCTCCTTCGATTAAATGTAGTCATAGGTTATAGTATTGTAATCTTGTGAAAAATATGTGGTAAAATAGTGCTTATGAGATGAAAAAACTACTTTTTTGCTGCTTTTTCCTTTTCCATCTCAATCATAAATCCATCACGCTCCAGAAGAGCAATCACGTAAGAATTTAGGCTGAATCCCCGGTGTGCAGCCTGAGCCTTATACTTGTCCTTGGCCCCCTTTTCGCAGCGCACTTTGAATTCGTCAAGCGTGGAAAGATATTTTTTGTTAGCCTTTAACTGAGCGGTTGTTTGCTTCACGGCGAATCACTTCCTTATCAATTTCCTATATTATAGCACATAAAGCATATGTGTGTACACATATATTTCCCACAAAAAAGAAAAATAAATTTGTGTATTTTCACTCTTGATATGTGGGGACACATATGCTATAATATAGACAATAAAAAACTTCCCCATTGGGGAAATGCCAAGATCAGGACATGAAAGGATAAGATATTATGACAACACTGTTACTTATACCCGTTAAGCTCATCGCAAAGGCTCTGCTTTATATTTTGTCCGCAATTATTTGCGTAATAGCATGGGTCATAGGGCTTCCGGCAATGATTTTTAGAAATCTCTGTGCTATTATTGGCGGTATATCAATAATAGCATTAACCATCCTGCTCGTGATTGGGGCAGCACCTAATACAGTAAATCCTCTGCTTTGCTATGGAGCTTCCATAGGCGTTATACTCATTCCTATGCTTCTTATTGAAATTATGAAAGCTTGCTTTTGTATTCGAGGCCGTCTGCTTGGCGCTGCGGATAATATACAACTGATTGGATAACAGGAGGATGGCAGCATGAATATTGAAGATAACATAAAGATTCAGCAGGCTTTTGTACAAGCACGAATTGAATATGCAGCCGCTGAGGAAGAAAGGCAGAAAAAGATTAAGGAAAAGGCTCACGCCGCATTGATTATACGTCAACAGCAGGCAGCAGAGCGAAAGGCTTTAATCGACAGAATAAAAAGTGATCCGGAGCGCATGAAAAAAATGGAGGGTTATGCTTTTGAGGTCACAAAGCCCAAGTACAATTTATAATCGGAGGTAAATATTATGGAAGAAATGGATATCAGGACTTTATCTGAGGGCAAATATGCAATTCAGAGGAAAAATGTGCTCAAGGACCACTTTCCCGCAGCATACCAGCGTATGCAGATGGATGGAACTCTTGAGGAGCATCTTGCATATACGCAGGAAAGCGTAAGCAATTACGTTGATATATGCGCCGAACGCTATAAGCAGACCGAAGAATACAAGCAGGCGGAAGCTGCTGATCCGATGGAAGCAATGAGATTGCTTAATATGACCGTCCTTGAAGCGGAGGAAGCTGCTTACAGATCATGGATAGCAATAGACGAAAATGAAGAGGAGGACGATGAATAATGAAGATCATAGCTATCGCCAATCAGAAAGGCGGAGTAGGCAAAACCACAACAGCGGTGAATCTTGGCACTGCTCTTGAGCTTTCGGGAAAAAGGGTGCTTCTCATTGACCTTGATCCGCAGGCTAATATGTCTGCATATCTCGGATTTGAGGACGATGACAAAGCGACTATGAGTGACCTCGTAATGACAACGGCAAATAACTTTACGATGGGCGCTCAGAAGCGTGAAATGCCCTCTATGGACGAATGCGTTCGATACAGTGAGATCAATAAGGTACATTTCATTCCTTCTGATATAGGTTTGGCATATGCCGATGCGTGTATGATGCAGGCGGCTCAGAGGGAAAGCGTACTGAAATTCATTCTTTCAGACAAGGCTATACAGGAATATGACTATGTTATAATCGACTGTCTCCCCTCTCTCGGAATACTGCTCATCAATGCCCTTACTGCTTCAGACGGTGTGATAATTCCTGTTCAGACACAGAAATTTGCACTTGACGGACTGGATATGCTCAGTGAGATATATAATCAGGTAAAGGAAACTATCAATCCAAAGCTTGATATAACCGGAGTTCTTGCCACAATGGCTGATAACACAAATATTAGCCGCTCGGTTGTTGAGAAGCTTACAGAACGGTACGGCAATAAGATGTTTTGCACACAGATACATAAGTCGGTCGAAGCAGCCAACAGCTCAGAACGTATGAAGTCTCTTTGCCTGAACAAGACAAAGCTTGGAGAGGAATACAAGGCGCTTGCTACCGAAATAATGAGCCGAACATAAATATTCCCCACTGGGGAATAACAGGAGGCGATAAAATGCAGACATACATCTGTAAATGCGGAAAAACCTTTGAAAAGCCAACAAACGCTGATACCACAGGATATGTGCTTCAAAACTTTTCACCACAACATGAGTGTTACGGTTGTCCGTATATTGTTACGGTGAGAGACTGGGTTACACAGAAAATTATCAAACAGGAATGCAGGGCTACACCTAAAATACGATACCGCTCATTTACGGATATAGGAACTGATGATAAAGATTTTAGGACTTGCTATCTTTATTCTCTTGACCTTGTATTTGTTAAAAGAGTCCTTAACTTTGTAAACAGCCTTGAAGGAGCGGAGAACCATAATCACACCATTCCTGATACATGGCGTGCAGCTGATTTTGAAAACAGCGGTCTGGCAAAATTCTTTATCAGCTTTCAGAAAAACAAGAAAGGAACTGCCGCACGGAGAGAAGTGATGCAGACGTTCTTCAATGCAGACGGTTTTCGTAAGAATACTTCAGAAGAAGACGAAAAAAATATCATTTTACAGCGTATCGAAATCGCCAAGGAAAATGCACAGGGCAGATGTGAGCCAGAAAAAACGGAGGAAAAGATTATGAAATTTGATGTTACGAGTATGCTTTCAAGCATACCTGCTACAGCGAAAACACTGTCTGTACAGGAAATTCCCATTGATTTGCTTGTCCCCTACGGCAAACATCCATTTACACTTTATACGGGCGAAAGACTTGACGATATGGTGCAGTCCGTTAAAAGCAATGGCATACTTACTCCTATTATAGTGCGTGATGCGGCAGGAAAGTATGAGATTTTGGCAGGACATAACCGCACCAATGCTGCAAAGATTGCAGGGCTTACAACTGTTCCTGCTGTTGTAAAAACCGATCTTAGCGATGAAGATGCCGAAATGTATGTCATTGAGACAAACCTTATGCAGCGTGGATTTAAGGATCTGTGTACATCAGAGCAGGCGGCTGTAGTAGCACTCAGACACTCAAAAATGTTTGATGAAGATAAGCTTAAAGCTATTCATGATGAGCTTGGAGCTATGGAAGCAGGAGCAGAAAAGCCAAAGGCAGACAGCAAGCTTGCTATGGTAGGTGAAGAATACGGTTTGTCGAAAAACACTATCGCTCGTCTTATCAGAGTTAATAAGCTGATCTCCGCCTGCGACAAATATAAAATCGCTATTGATACTAACAGGCTATCTGTCAGAGCAGCTTGTGAGCTATCATATATCAGATCCGTAACAGCCCTTAATGCCATATTTGAAAAGTATAAAGAGTTTGTTGTGATTGACATAAAGCTTGCGGCACAACTCAGAGATATTTTCGAAGGCTTTGACGGCACACAGGAAGCTGCCGAGCTTGCAATAAGAGCGATACAGAAAGTCGAAAAGCCCTCAAGGCCTAAATCATATAAGCTTTCGGCAGACACTTATAGCAAATATTTCAATGACAATGACACCGAGGAGCACATAAATTCGGTTATCCAAGCTGCACTGGAACAGTATTTCCGTGAGAAATAAGTTGACAGTGAAATAATGATATGGTATAATGTTTAAGATATAATCAATATCTTAGCTGACAATGCTACAAGATTTCAGAGTAAGGAGAACATCTATGACTAAAACAAAATTTATTGCAGTAGCAGCTGCTGTGTTACTGACCACCATGGCAACTGCCTGCGGAGACCAAAAAGCCAATACAGATACATCTTCATCTGCTGTAACTACTTCATCAGTATCAGAGTTGGAGAACACGGAAGCAACTCCCAAAGACATCACAGCAATAGATCCGTTTGACGGGTTAAATGTTGTCTTTAATGGTGATAATGGCAGCGGAACGGTAGAAATGGAATACACCGGTAATAATGCTTTTATTCGGGATAATGTAAGATTCCATTGCGATTCTCCGAACTCGACAAAACTTTCTAACGGAGATGTAATTTCTGTTTCAGCACGCTGTACTCCAAAAGATCTGCAGGAAAACAATCTGGAATTATCTTCCACAGAAAAGGAATATACAGTAACTGAACTTGGCGGATTCGTTGAAGTGCCGGATGGATATGATTTCTCAGAAATAGATGCCATTATGGAAGATGGCTTCTTAAGAGGCAAATGGGAAAATATGTGCGGCATAGGTAAGATCATCAATGACGTATCTGAATCAGATGCAATAGAATGGCAGATAAATGACCGGTCATACACCTTATATGAGAAAAAATTATATCTGAAAAATAATAACCCCGTTCCGAATTACTATTATATATTTTATAAATTGGACTTTGATTGTGAAAAGATAGATGGTGTCTATGTAGATAACCCTGATTCAGAATACGAATATGGAGATATCGTGCATTGGAAGGGCCTTGCAGTTGTACAGCTTGCATCTTTATATGCGGATAATCATTCAATGATCGTTAAATCCAATTTTGAAAATGATATCAACTCTTTAGACAGCCAGATAATTTATTTTTGTAAAGATGAAACTGCATTAGAAGACAAAATAAACGAAGAGATGAGCAATTATCAAAAAAGATTTGATGCTGTTTATGATGTAAAGTAATATGTTTTATCATTGGACTGCTGCATTTCAATATGAAGTGCAGCATTTTTTTATTGTTTTTTTCTAATTCAAAAAATCGCAATAGCAATAGAATGTTTACACAACTTTTACAATTATAAAAAAGGCAACTTTTTTGTCTCTTTTTGTCCGTTTTGGAATGATTTTGACTTATATTGGCATATTTTATCCGATTTGGCTTTTTTTCAAATGTGATATAATATAAATACATAAATTTGGAGGAAAAAAGCCATGAAAATAAAATTAGTTGCTTGCATATGTTGTGCTGCATTAACGTTTTCTGCTTGCATTGGCAGTAACGAAAATGTGTCCGAACAATCTGATTTATCATCGGAAGCAATTCAATCTACACTTGCAGAAACGGAGACACCCGTATATGAATTTACCGAAAGCGACAAATTGGTGGCAAAATGGTTTTCGGAATATATCACTGATCCGGATAGCTTTGCTGATATAACCGACTATCAATATTATGCACGCACTCTTAACCTGGAGAAAGATTACTTTCTTTCTTCTGATTTATGGCAGGTGTATTATAATCCTGAGATAAATCTTAACCGTGATATCGACTGCAAAGATGTTTATCTTATACGCATAGACCCTAATAAGCTAATGGATATCTATTCTGCCAGAATGGGAATGTCAGTAGATGAACTCTGCAAGGGGTTAGCGGTAACTAAAGAGCAATTATATTATAATTGGGGATTTATGCCTTCCTCTATTGATTACGAAACAAAGCATAATAACGGCGAAGTTACGTACTCTGAAAAAGAATCAGAAATATTCGGGGCATTTAATGGTGAAAACCGTGTTAACGTGATGAAAACACATCTTCTTGAAGTGAGCTATGATGGGGATATATCTTATAGCAGTAATGTTTCAGATCGGCTGAAAATAAAGCGAAGAGATATGCTTCACGCATATTCAGATGATAATTATTTATACAGTTCTTACAGTGATAATGAAAAGTCAGCACAAATCACAGTAAACGGCATCGGAATACGTGCAGTTATTCCGCTTACCATTCCAAATGCCTGGAACAACGCAGAAACGGATCAGGCAATTACTCCTATGATAAATGTTTCGCCTTATGCTTACGGTTGTACAGATGCAGATATTATCCCTATTACTGATTATTTGAATATGGAGGATTGACTTAAATGATAGGTGAAGATGCAGTAAACAGCACTACGGCTATGCTTGAAAAACTTATGCAAATTATCCTTGAGATAATCAGAATGCAAAGAGACAGCCAGAGATATAATTCCCGTGAAGCAGCTAAATCATCTAAAGAGAATGCCAAACAGCCAAAAATAAAATTTGGCGAGATGAAAAAAACAGAATATAAAAAAATGCTCAATGCAGGAGATAAAATGCACCGAATTGAGGTTGATAAAAATCAGCTTGAAGGGCTGAATAAAATAGCCAAGGAGATAGGTGCCAAATACTGGGTTATGAGTACAGAAGGTAATACAGCTTCGGTAATTGTTCCAGAAAAGTTTTTTGTTCAAATGCAGGGAGCATTGGAGGAAGCTACCAAGTTACAGCTTACTAAATCGCCTCAGTCACTTGCTGTACATAATGGTGCAGAAATCATATCAGCTGAGGATATTGATATGGCTAAGGCAGTGCTTAGTTATCATGACATTCCGACGGCAACCTTTAAAACCGATGGCGGCTACATGAATATTGTATCATCTGATTTTGACGGACAATATAAAGCGGCCATGCAGGAGATTTCAAGGCTGAAAGATGAACTGAAAAATATTGATATTACAGTATTTGAGCAGACAATGCCATTTGAATATATAAATAAGCTTGACACAAAAATTATTGAAGCCACTCAGGAAATGGCACAATATATTAAATTAAATGTTCCTGAGGCAGAGCTGCTCAGGACAGAAAGCGGAGAAATTGCCGTTAAATATCCTGCTGCATCAGAAGCACAAATACAGAATTGCATAACAAACTATTCTAACGACATAGCAGCTGCACAGGACTATCAGGCTGTGATAATTGATAATACCATCAATATAAATCGTGATAAGCTGCTTATCAGCGAAAATACATCTGAATATTTTACAAGAGTACCAAATACAGCCGGACAGGACTACATAAAAATAGCTAAAGACGATTCCGCTCTGACCGATGGCAAAACCATATCTGCCAAGATAGATTACGATAAAACATATCAGATATTTGATAAAGACGGCAATCTTAAATCCGAATTGTCCGGTAGAGATCTTGCCGCAAAATATAATACCAAAAGTCGGTCTGCCAACAAGAAAACTGATATCAGGCGCTATAACAATGATTCGCTTGATCGAATTGAAGTATATAACGCCAAAGAAAATAAGCTTGTCAGAATCGGAATAGAAAATGCCGATGTGGTACGCAAAAATTTGCTTGATTGCGGGATAAGTCCATTTGCGGCCGAAAAACTTCTGGCAGATATAGATAATTCACTTTCAGATGATTATAAATCCGTATTCAAATATAATCCGCCTTCTATACAGAACAGTTTCAGTGAAATAAAAAGCGATATGCTTGAACAGTATAAGGTGGCTGAAAAAATCAGCTCTGCTCAGCTGGTTGATGGCTTCAATGATACATTAGGTAAAAAATGCTGTGTTTTTGATAAAAGAATAAATGAATATGTTCTCGTCCCCGCACAGGAAAATCGTTTAAAAACAGCGCTGGCACAGATGGGCTACGATGTTTTACAGACAAATGTAATAGTCTCGGAAGCGCAAAAATCTTACTCTCCAAGCGGAGCTACTCTTGAACGTGAAGATATTCACGCACAGAGTTTTGAGACCGGAAATGCGGAAGTCAGTGCATATAAGTTCTGTAACGATGAGCATGGCATTATACTCATTAAGCAAGAGATTACTGATACTGACGTATCTATAAAATATGCCGATATAAATAAGGATACTACACGTCCTGAAATTGAAAAAGCATTAAAGTCCGAATTTCATATGCAGGATGCGGCATCTATCGCAGAATTGCTGAACTGTATGGAAAAGGAACAGCTTATTTCCAAGGCAGTTTCCACCATTACTAAAGACGGCTTTGAGATCTCCCAGGTATCATCAGATTATTTGAAAATATCAAAGGATAGCTCCACTTTAATGCTGGATAAAAACAAGGTCGAAATTAAGCAGCTTTCCAATGCGTTTGGAATAACAGAAAAACAGGCTGATAAGCTTAGCAACAGTCTCAGTAAATCATTGAAAGCTGCCGATAGGAAAGAGAAAAGCCAGACCCTTAATGAGCTCAAAAAAGCTGCTAAAACGGCTTATGAGAATATCAATGCAGAGAAAAAAAACAATGCAGCAGAAAAAAATGTTTCAGTCGAAATTGACAGGAGATAAGCTATGTCAGAAAGTAAAAAAGGTTTTCCTCAAAAGAAAAAAGCATCTGATTTTATAATTTATGCTGTTATTGCAATAGTTCTTGCGGCTGTCGGTGTATGGGGCGGCTATGTTTTGCAGGAAACAGCCAATATGAAGGGCGAGGTAAATTTTCAAAAAGCATTAGACCGATCCGGAGACTATATGAATTTGAATAGCTTTCTTTTTGCTATTATATCAGCTTTGACAGATAACGGCATAGCAAAAAAAGGCGGAATGTATGGAGGAATGGCAGGACTTCTCGTTTTTACTTATCAGTTATCCAAAACCCCGAAGCGTTTTCACCGAAAAGGTGAGGAACACGGTTCGGCACGATGGGGAACTGATAAAGAAAAACTTATAGGCGGAGATGCAAATGATTTTTATAATAATGTCATTCTTGCTGATGATGTTTTCATTGTAGTAGATAGAAAAAAACGAGATATGAATGCACTGTCCCCTAAAAAGCGAAAAGCAGCAGAGCAAAAAAAAGAGCAGGAAAAAAAGCAGAATGAAATCAGACTTGCTAAACTGAAAGAAAATATAGAAGCTTATCGGCTTGAAAATTCCCCAGTGGGGAATGACAAGGAGTGATTGAAATGAGTGCTGCATATGAGATAAAAAATGGCAGACTGATACGTTGCAATATTTCTTCGGAAACTGTTGAAATTCCTGAAAATGTTAAAGCAATAGGCAAATTTGTTTTTGCTTTGAACGAAACCGTTAAAAATGTGATTTTACCTTCCAAATGTACTCACATCGACAAGGCTGCATTCTTCGGCTGCAAAAACCTTGAAAATGTGTCAGCTGAATACGTAGTATCTATTGGAGAATCAGCATTTGAGGAATGCAGCAAGTTGGAAAACATTTCCGTAGGCAGATGTCTTAAAAATATCGGCAAGTATGCTTTTGAAAAATGTTTTTTAATGAATATGATTGGTGCAAATGACAGCTATGCCGCAGAGTATGCCTATAAAAATGATATATTTTTTTATATATCAGGCAATGATGTAAGAGAAAATGAAGTAATGTCAATTGCCGATGTGGCAAAGATGAAAAAAGCAACTGAAAAGATAAAGCCGATGCTTAGTCTAAATACGCTTATTTTAGGCGGAACAGGAACAGGAAAGTCACGATTTTTCGTAAAGCCGAATCTGTTGCAATGCAATACTTCATATGTTGTTACTGATCCTTCCGCTGAACTGGTCGAATCCTGCGGTAAAATGCTAAAAAAAATGGGCTATGAAGTCAAAGTGTTTAATATAGACCATATGGAAAACAGCTGTAATTATAACCCTTTTCATTATATCAGGGACTATAACGGTAATATTGATGACAATGCTGTTATCAAAATGATAAAGACTTTTATGATGAATACCAAGGGCGATGGGGGCGGCGAGCAATTTTGGGAAGATTGTACGCAGATGCTTCTTTCTGCTATATGTTTTCTTCTCGTAGAAACAGCCACGGAAGAACAGCAGAATTTTTCCAATGTTCTTGATCTCATTCATAAGGCAAAGGTAATTGAAGGTAAGGAAGAGGAAAAGTCGGAGCTTGATCTGATGTTTGACAAGCGAAAAGAAGATGCACCAAATGCCTTATCTGTTCAGTATTATGATGAGTTTAAGCAGGCAGCAGGAAAAACAATGCAGTCTATCCTTATTTCAACTACAACAAGGCTTCAGTGCTTTAAGCTTGAAAAAGTCCGTAACCTGACGTGCATGGACAACATAGAGCTTGATACGGTCGGTGACAGAAAAACTGCGCTGTTTATTATTATACCTTCAACAGATAATACATATACGTTTCTTGCGGCGATGATGTATAGACAGCTTTTTGATAGTCTTTACAGGCGTGCAATATCAAAATATCACGGACGTTTGCCGTATCACGTCAGGTTCCTTCTTGATGAATTCGCAAACTGCGGTAAAATACCCGATTTTGAAATGATTATTGCGACCTGTCGAAAGTTTGAGATATCTGTACAGCTCATTTTGCAGAATCTCTCGCAGCTGAAAAGACTTTACGAGAAGTCCTGGGAAGAAATACCAGGTAACTGCGATACAACCATATTTCTTGGCGGTAAAGATCAGGCTAATAACGAATACATTATGAAAGAGCTTGGCAAGGAAACAATAGATACAATGAATATAAACAAAACTAAGTCCAAACAGGGATCTACATCGTATAACGATGGCATTATGGGTAGAGACCTAATGACACTTGATGAGTTAGCCACTATGCCCAATAACGAATGCCTTGTCCTTATCCGAGGATTCAGACCATTCAGGACAAACAAATATGATATTGTAAATCATCCTCGATATTATATGCTTAAAGATGCTAACCCTGAAAGAAATTCCTTTTATCTCGAACAGGAAATCCATACAGCTGAAGAACCTGAAATAATCGACCTGTCAGAATATATTGACGATAACTCTACTATTGAGAATGAAAGTTATAATGTTACAATAAATCTTATTTCATCAGATAGTGATATAATCGTACCTATATCTGAGATCAACAAGGATGTAAGTCCTGAAATCAATTCTTTGTTTAAAGATGTTTCGGGAATATATTCAAAGACAGCCTAATTCCCCAAAGGGGAATTGGTCAGAAAGGAAACTCTATCATGAAACTTGAACTTGATGACAGGGAAAAACTAAAGATATGTGATGATATTTTTGATATCTTAAATCACGGCGGAGAAGTAATTATCAGAAAACGCAGCAAAAACGGCGAGAAATATCTCGAAATCGCAGAGCAAAAAATTACATTAAAAAGCAAGATGATAACAGCTAATAAAATTTAATAGGCATATCCGAATGGGGATATGGAACAGCTGATGGAGCTAAACGGTATAGCGATATATCGTTTAGCTCCATTTTTTATTTAGCATATCATCGGGAAACCGATCGATATAAAAAATCTAGGAGGGTGTTCAAAATGAACAGAATTGAAAAGATTGAAGATGCTGCAACAACAGCAGGAGCAAAGGCAATGGTAAAGGCTACTAACTGTGTGGGAAAGCTTATGACCAAGAGGGCTGGCAAAATTCTTGTAACTTTGCCTCTTGCGTTATCTCTCATGGCTGTAACCGTATTTGCAGACGGTGGAACTAACGGAGGAGCAGAAGGAACCATCAATACGATTATCGGCTTACTCAAAACATGGATTCCCCGTCTTGGTGCGCTATTAGTTGTTGTCGGCGGCATTCAGCTTGGAATCGGCTTTAAGGACGATGACCAAACCGGTAAAACTCGTGGTATGCAGTGCATGATCGGCGGTGCTATCGTAGCAGCTATTGGCGCATCGGTATCGTTCTGATGAATCCCTACTCTCGGCGCAGGCAAAATATCTTGCCTGCGCTATAAGTTGGTTGCGAGGTGAATTTATGGAAATATTTAAAGATAATGCCTTAGCATATGCTGATTTGATAAGTTCTATCATTAACAGCTTCAAGGCAATTATTCTCAACATACTTGGTATCAATATCTATGATGCCAATATTGTTACAACCGGAATAGAATCTGCTGCTCTTTCTCTTGCAGGACTTTTTCTTGCAATGGAAATGATCTCAATGATATCTGAATTCAGATTTGAACGCATTGAAGATGCTATACGATTATGGATAAAATTGCTATTCGCCAAAATTATAATAGAAAACTCTTCAAATATTATAGGCAGCATTTATGACCTTTTTAAGGGCCTTGGTGTGGTAAGTATTGATGATGGTTTTTCAAAAATAAGCGGAAGCATAGGTAACATCACAGAAGCAGCTATTGCACCAAACAAAGGATTATTAGGTGAAGGATATATCTTTTCGTGTATCGTCTTATTGATAGTGACTCTTGTAGTCTCCGCTCTGCTTATAATGCTTACCGTAGAAATAATGGGAATAGTATTTGAAATTGGAATACATCAGGCAATAGGCCCTATTGCAATATCTACTTTATGCAACTCAACGGCCCGATCCACAGGAATTGCGTTTATAAAATCCTATGCAGCTGTCTGCTTACAGACAACTGTCATTGGAGCAATCTTTACCGTATATGTTAAATTTGCAGACAAATTTATTGTAAGTGATTTATCAGAAAAAATAGCAGGCGTAGGCGCATTTGGAATTATGTTTAGGTTCTTATCTCCTGTTCTGAGCCTTGCTGTACTATGTATAACTGTAAAAAAATCCGGCGATTTGACCAAACGAATGTTTGGAGCTTAATGGAGGGACACATATGGGTGTAATGAAAAGAAAAATTCCTGCGGAAATAACCTCATTTAAAGAAAAATTTTTCTTTGGATTAACAGTAAGGCAGCTTATATGCGGCGCAGGAATATTGGCTCTGGCCATACCCACAGGAATATTCGGAAGTAAATTTTTCACGCAGGATACTGTTGGATGGATCATTTTAATTGAAGTTGTTCCTCTTGCCGCCATCGGTTGGTTTAATTATAACGATATGCCCATCGAAGTTATCGGCAAAAAGGCTATAAGATATTACGTAGAATCTCAAAAGAGAAAACTAAAATTTAAGCCTTTCGAAGTCAAACTGCATGAAACTCTCATAGATATTGAATATTCTGAGTTATCCAATGAACGTTCGGAAGAGCTGAAAAGATTAAAAGGAAAGAGGTCAAAATAATGGATAGTCCTGAAATTATTGCAACTACCCCTACTTCCGAATTTATAACTTCATTTTCTGATGTGTCAAGCAGCGTATCTGCATTATCAGAAGAAAATAATGAAGTTACTGTTAGCACACAAGAATTTACAAGCGAAACCTCAGCAGAAACCCTTGCTGCTGAAACGTTAATTTCCGAAGTAATATCCGAATCTGAAACGACCAATACAGTCATTGAAACACTTCCGGCTGAAACAACAGTAATCGGCACAACTTCCGTGACCGCTTCCGAAAGATATTCCACATCTGTTTCCAATGACAAGTTCAGCGCTGGATTTTTTGATAATACGAACATTATAACTGCTTTTGCACTTGCGATAGCAGGTACAGCTGCAATAGCATTATTACATAAATCAAATAGAAAAAGACATTCTCCGGAATACGAACCCCAAAACGCCAAAGAAAGAGACAAGGCTCGTATCAATGAACGCAACGCTATAAAAAAGGCTAAAGCAAAAAAAGAAAAAGAGCAGTCAGGCGGTAAGAAAAAGCTTAAAATTTCTCGTACCGTGGCAGAGACTATACCTTACAAGAAAATACTTGATAATGATATATGGCTTCTCTCCGATCACATATATTCAAAGGTGTACACCATCGATGACATAAACTACAATATGGGCGATGAGGTGCAGCAGAATGATATGCTTGAAAACTACTGCACTTTTCTCAACACCTTAGATGATACGGTTGATTGTCAGATTTCAGTATGGAACAGCACCATCAACATTAAGGATTATGAAAGTAAGATACTTGTTAAGAGAGCCAATGATGGATATGATGATGTCCGCCAGGAATACAACGATAAGGTCTTGCATGAAAATCTTTCCAAAGGTCAAAATGCCATCAGAAAACAAATATTCATTACTATGACAATAAAAGCTCCGGACAATGAGGTGGCACAGCGCAAATTCAACACTATTGATCTTGAAACTAAGAACAGCTTTGAACGTATTGGAAATACCAATCTTCGTCCTCTTTCAAACCAGGAACGTATTGAACTTCTTAAAGATGTTTTCGTTGGAGCAGATGTAGCTATTCCAAAGCTTACTAAGGAGGACATCGACAAGGGACTTGATAAGGTCTATTGTGCGCCTGACTATTTTGAATTCAAATCCGATTATTTTATGTTCGGAGAATTTTATGCCAAATGCGTATTTATAAAGGAGTATCCTTCAACTGCCAATGATAATATTCTCAACGATTTGATTGCATCAAATATTCAGATGCTTGTTACTACAAATGTTTTTGCACATGACACGGCGGAAGCACGTAAACTTGTACAGCGACAGATAACGGCGATTGAAACCAATATGGCACAGCGAGAAAGCGCAGCAGCTAAGGCAGGCAATTTCTCGGCACAAATGCCGGTTAAATTCCGTAATCAGATAGAAAGCTATAAAGGCCTGTATGATATGCTTACCGTCAATGATCAGAAGCTCTTTAGCGTTGCGACTATTATTATGGTTATGGCTAAGGATTATGACAAGCTGAAAACAAATATGGAAGTAGTAGCCTCTGCCCTCAAGAGAAATGGCTGTATGTACGGTGAGATGAAATGGCAGCAGGAAGACGGAATGTGCGATGTTCTTCCTATCGGAACACAGCGTAAATTTGAATGGAGCAGATCGCTGCCTACAGAAAGCATCGGAATCTTTGTTCCTTTCAATGTCAAGGAAGTACAGCAGGAAGGCGGTATTTATTACGGATTAAATAAGCTTTCCAATAACCTTATTTCTTTCAAGCGTATAGAATCCTTAATAAACCCTGCCGGATTTATTTTAGGTTGTCCCGGTTCAGGAAAATCCTTTGCTGCCAAGCGTGAAATGCTTGCCGTGTTTCTAACCGACCCAAGAGCCAATATCATAATAATTGACCCTGAGCGAGAATACCCCTCAATAGTAAATATGTTTGGCGGCACTTCAATAAAAATATCTACCGGCTCAACCAATTATGTAAATCCATTTGATTTTGATATAGCCCTGCTTGAAGATGATGACATAGATGTTATTTGTGATAAATGTCAGCTCATAACCTCGTTTATATCCATTATGAACCCCAACCGAAGCCTTACGCCGCAGGAAGTGTCCTTCATTGACCGCTGTGTCCGACTTGCTTATGTTAAGTCGGGATACTTAAAAACATTGGACAAAGCGGATATGCCTACATTAGGAACATTTCGTGATGTAATGCGGAATGAGACGGAAGACGTTGATGAAAAGATGAAGCAGGACCTCCTTATCACGCTTGAGATGTATGTTGATGGTTCAGCCAAATACTTCAATAATCAGACAAATATCGAAGCGGACAACCGTCTTATTTCGTATGACATCAAGGATCTTTCCGGTGTACTGAAAACACAGGCTATGCTTTTGGTGCTGGATAATGTATGGAATCGGCTTTCAGCCAACAGGGATAAGGGCGTACCAACGTGGATATACATTGATGAAATTCACGTTCTTTTCAGAGATCCGTACTGCTTGCAGTTTATCAGAGACTTGTACAAACGTGCAAGAAAATACGGCGGCGTGCTTACCGGTATTACTCAAAACGTTGAAGATCTGCTGAGAGATGATGACTGCCGCACCATGCTGTCAAATTCTGAATACCTTATGCTTCTCAAGCAGTCTCCTGCTGACAGTATAAAATTGCAGGAGACTTTACACTTCACAGACAGTGAACTGTTTTATGTAAATAATATCGGCGCCGGCGAGGGTCTTATGGTTCTTGGCTCAAAAGATAAGATTCCTTTTTGGGATAAATTTCCTAAAGATACTAAGCTTTATAAATCAATGTCCACATCGTTCTCGGAGACGCAGGCTCTTATGGATCAAAAGGAATTATAAAGGAAGGAACTTGTATATATGGATAAAAATGTCCACCTTACTGATAAAAATGAACGTGCAAGGAAAATATACAGGGTAAAAATGATGACTGGAAAGCAGCGGCATTTGAAGGCTAAAAAAGAACAATCCTCTTTTTCTGCTTCTTCATCTAAATTGCCCGAAGACAAGAAACACAATACGCAAATGCAGTTCAGTACATATCAGAAAAAGGCCGCTGAAATCAACGAAAAAATCAAAACCGATATACAAGTTAATATCGAAACCTCTAAACGGCAGGCTGCTGTATCTAATCAAAGCAAAAATACAGCAGCACAGGCCAATAGTATGGCAAAAGAAGCAGCATCAAGGCTTGAAAACAAGCTAAAAGCCGATGTTGCCATAAACAGAAAAACCCCGGGTGATAATTCAAATTCCCCAGTGGGGAATAAAAATAAAGGCGTATCCAAATCACAAAAATCAAGATTTTATCTGAATGCTCATCAGAAAGAAAGAGCTTATCGTATTAAGCCTGATAATGAAGCAAGAAAGCGCTTCCAAAAGGCTGCTCAGAATACGGACAAAGAATATATAAGGCTCAACACAGCTATTGGTAAGCAATATTATAAAATTTACAAATACCGGGAAGCTCAAAAAAGACTTGACAATAACTCATCTGTTTTGCCTTCTGACATCATCAATGTAGCAGAAAATATTGTCGATGTTTCTTCCAAGGTAACTAATGCTGTAAATAAAAACAGTACCGGAGAAGCTGTCGCTTCTCTTGCAGCTGTACCCACAGAAATTGCTGCAAAGAAGATAATTGAAAAGGCTGCGCAAAAGCATAAATCTATTGAAAAATTAGAACATATTGCCGGTGCCGCAGCCAGTATTGCATCCGGCGTTGATTCTCAGGACAGTGTTGGGGCTGCCACATCTGCCGCAATTACTTCTGTCCCAAAATATTACGTGTCCCAAAAGGTTACTAAAACTATAAAAAAGGGACTTGATGATCATTACAAAAATAGCCAGGAAATTAAACGTGATAAGCTTAGAGCCAAACAAAGACAGGCTGCTCAAAGAGCAGAACAGCTGAAAAGAGAACAGGCTCAGCGTCAAATAAAAATAAATATATACAAGACAGAACATGGTATCACATCAAGCGGAAATAGTGCCGCTCAAAATATACGAGCAATTATAAACTCGGGGGGAAATGCAGCCAAAAAGGCGGCAATCGCAAAATCATCATCAGTTATTGTCGCAGCGGCAGGCAGCTTATTGGTCCCGATAATTTGCGTTATTGTTGTAGTGGTAATACTTGTTGCCCTATTTGCATGGATGTCACCGCATACAACAGAATTGTACAACGATACCACTGGCGAGTATGAATTAGTGGAACTGAAAGAACAGAAGGAAATACTTCAGGGATATATAAAGTACATACAGCAATATTTTGATAAAAAGCAGCTGGAGATACTGGAGATTGTTGATTTTCAATTTGGCGGATTTGAACCTGACGAATATGATTATGACAACCCCAAAATAACAATGTCGCATCTGTATCAGGATAAAATTTATGTAATATCCTCTAAAAAGGTGATAGTGGGTATTGGAGGAGCCTCCGATCCGGTAGAGGTTACTACTCCCCTATATACAGAAAGCTATTACAAAAAATATCCTGATGGTGTATATAAAACCACGCCGGAAAATGCTGAAATGACATATACCATTATGGACACTACATTTCCGCTTGAAGAAATGCTGAATAAATGGTCATTGGGATATGATGGCAAAGCAACAGAGCGCACGCCATACTTTCAATCGCACTATACGCTTGATACTCCTACATTATATAGTGGAATGGATATAACTAACCTGGTTATACATCAATATGATGGTGCACGATTAGTACGGCAAGCACCTGCCACAGAGTGGGTAGCGGAATACGCCGAACTGTATGCCAGAGCATTCAAAGAAATGAATAATGGAGATGGAGCAAATCCCAACACAACCACCGAATTCAGAGACTTTGTTGTCATTTCTAAGGGGTGTACTCCAAACCCACCTGCTGAGGATCCTACTACACTCAGCCGTATGGATAATCATATATGGGCACTTAATCAGGTGACTGAAAAATATATAAAGCTGTCCGACTATTGCGATATGGAATCCATTATCGCAATGGCGGCTGTAAAAAAATGGGGAGACATTACAGCAGCAGATTTTGACTCTTCAACCTATGATTTTAACATAAATACGTCTGATCTTGATACTGTCCTACAGCAGATATATACGTTTGATTACAGTTATCAATATGGCAAATGCCCTGAACGGGACTGTCATCGGGAAACAACCCCGGGAGGATTTGCATATAGTTGCAACAAAACGCACCAAATCCTGACAGGAAAAGTTAACAACTGGGAATATATCTATGATAACGATCATGGCGATATATCATTTGTAAAAAATAAGCTTGGAATTTCAGGCGATAAAGCGGACATTTATAATGCCTACAAGGAATTTATCTCGAATGTCTTAGGAGATACAAGCACAAAGCTTGATGATTACGAGACCTCTTTAGTTGCACAACGCAGGCTGGAAGCATTGTACGAAGCTGAACACGGCCCCAGACCTGCGATGCCGAAAAACATACATCACACTATCTACAAGGACTATTACGTTAATAATGATGGCTCTACTGACCCTAATCAGCACTATTTCATACGATTGGCATGGGATAAAGTCAAGGAAGCAAATTCGTACATAGTTTATGAGTATGATGTACGAAACGATAAGTATATACGCTGTGCAGGCACTACGACAGATATGGGATTATCTATTGATGTCGGAACGCTGATGACATATACCACGTATTTTGAAAATGGCGTGCAAAAGTCAAAGTACGAATATAGAGCAGCCACTAAGAATTACCTGATACTTGCAGTCAACGATAATGGCTACAGCAAATACGATGCCGCAGATGTTTATACTGTCACAATCGTCCCGGATGGTATGACACCATAAACCATAAGAAAGCGAGGTAGAAAACAAAATGGGAAAATTTACGGATTGGCTGAAAGTGCAAATAAAGAACCCGAAGTTTTATATAAAGCTTTTTGCTGTTATCTTAACATTTGGGATACTGCTAATGCCTAAAAATACGACATTTCAAAGTGCAGAAAGCGATTCTTCGGAAACAACCTCTTCATCCGAAACCGAACAGCAATCAGATACACCCGAAGATCCTGAAAACAAGGAAAATACCGAAAAAAAGCATGAATTTCATATAGGAACAACTAATATCATAGGCCTTGCAGGCGGAATTATTGCTCTTGCAGCAGTTAAGTATAAGGAACATAATTTCATTAACAATCGTAAATAATAGGAGGAGAAAAATGGCTGTACATAAACTGATAATCGCCGAAAAGCCCAGCGTTGCAGAAGCGATAGCACATACGGTGGGTGCAAGGGATAAAGTATATGCAAAGGAAAGCAAAAATTTTTGCTATGAAGGAAACGGATACTACGTTGCCAATGCGGCAGGTCATCTTTATTGTGTCGGTAAGCCCGAAGATTATGGATATAAGGAATGGAATATAGACACCCTACCTTTCTTTCCTGAACTTTCTGTACACGAGACCGAAGATAAACAGGGCCTGCGAAATATGCTTACACTGCTTATGGCAAGGGAGGACGTTTCAGAAATAATCTGTGCAACAGATGCCGGACGTGAGGGCGAGCTTATCTTCCGCCATATCTATGAGGCTAATCACTGCACCAAGCCCGTCAAGCGCTTGTGGTGCAATTCAGTGACAGATGAAGCCATAAGGGCGGGGCTTAATTCGCTCAAACCAATGTCGGATTATGACAATATGTACACGGCTGCACTTACACGGGAAAAGCTTGACTGGTATATCGGAATAAATTTGTCTCGCCTTTATGGCATTATGGATAAATACAGCCACAAAATAGGCAGAGTCAAAACCCCTTTGCTCAGTATCATTGTACAGAGAGATGAAGAGATAGAAAATTTCATTTCCAAAACAAGTTACAGGCTTGTGCTTTCAAACGGTGCTGTATCACGGGAGGTGTTTGACGATAAGTCTGCGGCGGAGGAAATGCTTCATAACAGCTCAGGAAAGCTTGTGAATGTCATATCCGCAGAAACAAAAGAAAAGACTGAAAATCGTCCTGAACTTTACAACCTGGCTGCATTGCAGATGGATGCAAATGATATGATCGGGCTTACAGCCGCCGAAACGCTTGAAATAGCACAGAAGCTTTATGAAAAGAAGCTTATCACATATCCGAGAACAGACAGCAGATATATTTCGGATGATCTTATACCTGATGTGAAAAAATTTATAAAACTTATCAGCGAATACGGCAAGTCAGAAACCAATGTCAGAGCAAAAACTCTTTTGGATAAGGGACTTAATCTTGACAGCAGGATTGTTGATAACACAAAAATCAGCGATCATCACGCTTTACTTCCTACACTTAACGCTGCTCAGGATATATCTCTTTCAGAGAATGAGAGCAAGGTGCTCGATATTATAATCAATCGTCTGCTTATGGGTGTAGATTCAAAATACAGATATACAGAAACATCATATGAATTCTGGTGTGAGGATATTACATATGACCTTGTATTCCGAAAAGCTGTTGATATGGGATGGAAAGCATATTGCCCCAATGCTGAAAATGATAATGCTCAAAGCCTTCGATATGAAGAGGGCAGCAGCTTTGAAGCGGAGTTGTCATTGAAAGAATGTGTTTCTCAGCCGAAGAAACATTTTACTGATACCACACTCATATCAGTTATGGAAAATATTGATAACCGAATTGACGATAAAAGCCTTAAGGCTGCGGTAAGCGGTAAGGGTATCGGAACGTCTGCAACCCGTGCGGCAATCATAGAAGACCTTATTGCGGCGGATTATATATCCCGAAAAGGCAAACAGGTAATTTCAACTCAGTTCGGGCGTGAATTTATCGCATCAATTCCTGACAATCTTAAATCCGTTGAACGCACTGCTGAATGGGAACAGTATTTTGATGATATCCAGTCTAAGGGAAAATCTCCTGAACAGCTCGAAGCAGATGTGAAAGCCTTTATCAAAACCACAGTTATTTACGAAAAGAGCAGCGGAAGAAAGCCATTATCACACACCAATCCCAATGCACCTGAACGCAATGCTCTTGGCATTTGCCCCCGATGCGGAAAAAATATTTATGAGGGTAAACTCAATTTTTACTGTGAAGGCGGCAGGGACTGCGGCTTCTCTCTTTGGAAAAGAAATAACAATGTCACAACTGAGATAACAGCTGAAAAAGCCAGAAAGCTTTTATCTGGCGAAGCAGTTCCGCTAAAGGCAGTAAGCAAGGAGGGCGAAGAATACACTGCATCGTACAAGTTAGAAGATAAAGGAAAATATATAGATCTTGTCCGTCAAAAAGCAGAAAAGCTTCCAATAGGAAAATGCCCCAGATGCGGAAAAAACATTTATGAGGGAAAACTCAATTTTTACTGTGAAAGTGGTAAAGACGGCTGCGGATTTACTCTTTGGAAAGAAGATAAATTCAATGGCATTACAATATCAGCTAAAAATGCTGGAGAACTTCTTACAAAAGGTAGTTCTAAAATAAAAAAGAAAACTCTTGACGGAACCGAAACAGCTGAGTATAAGCTAAAGGATACAGGCAAATACATCAATCTTGTCAAGGGTTAATAAAAGCTGAACAGCGATAAACTGTTCAGCAATTATCTGCATAAAAAAGCAACAAAATATTAACACGTATTTAAAGATAGGAGGAATCCGCTTTGGGAGTATATCGTGATTATATATCTGATGACACTGATATGCAGACCATGCTTTTTCGGTATTCCATAATGGTTGATGTCTTTAATGCACATCTGCCAGCGGAACTCAAGTGTCAGTATCATTTATCAGATGATCTGAAAAAGAAAATACTGAGGCAGCCGTATTCCGAACAGAATGACAGGTTGATTTTGCTGTTCGGAATGGGCATCATCGGAGAAGCAACTCTTAAAGAGCTTGTACTTCACAATAAAACTGATTTTCTTTCAGATGTTATAAAGCTTGAAGACAGGGTACGAACTGATGAAGATAAGAACGAATCCGAAAGGCTCTCATATGAAACCCTGGAGCAAATCATTTTACTTTGTGCCAACTCTCAAAAATTTGATGAGTTTTCTCCTTTGCCCTTTGAGCAGGCAGAAAAGCTTATATCAAACAGTCATATCTTCATTGAAAATGGCTTTGTAAAGTGTGATAAAGATATGGCTATGCTCGTAAATGAATCCGGAGGGCAAATGGGATATTATGACGAGAACAGTGACAGTATTTTTATCGAAAAGCCTGAATATGTTGCCGCTGCCCTCGCTGATAATTATGATGTTTCTTCGGAAACTGCTCCTATTGTAACCGACTATAAAGCCCTTTTGTGTTATTCATATGTTTATGATCTGCTCTATGGCAGGGAGTTTATAAAGTATGCCTGCGATAACCATATTCCCTACGATGAAAATTACGCTGCTGCATATGAGAAATATCTGAAAAAGATAAAACTCACATTTGATATTAAGGCATATACGAAAAAGCGCAATATTTGTGGTAACAAGGTCAATTATTTCGATTATGCCTTTAATACAGTGGAAAACAATGAGCTTGTGCAGACCGCTTTAAATGCCGATGAGGCATATTCCGCAGAAATTGTGCTTGATGTCAATGAAAACTACACTGATGCAGAATTAACAGTCAAGGCACTGAACAAATATAAAAATTCCAGGCAGCTTCTTGATAAAACTGTTATCGAGATAATGCACGGAAAAAATATACTTCTCTATATTTACGACAGTGGTAATTTCACAGCTATTGACAGTACATCATTCAGGAACCAGTTATTTGACTTCGATAAAATTTGGAGCGTCATACAACTGTGCTCACGTGATGGAAGTCTCAAACGTGTTAATAACACAATTACCATTCCTCAGAAATATCTCAATGAAATTGAACCAAATCAGAGGGAATATGCTGAACGTATGATATCCGAGCAATATTCACGAATGCTCAGAAATAGAAGGGTTAACCCACTTGTACAATCGTTGAATGATCTTAAAGTGGCTGCCGAACAGAATATGGAGGCTATTCAAAAGGAAAAGGCGGAAAAAGCAGCACTTAAGGCGGCTGCCCTTCAGGCAAGAGCAGGAAGAAAGCCCGGCATATCATTAAATGAAAATTCAGAATCAGAAAATAATGGAGGTTAAAAGAACTATGAAAGTATTTATTTATGGATTTAACAGGAATGCAGAAATATGTATTTACGGAATATCCGGCGAGGAAGAAACTGAAAAGTTTCTTACAAAGTTTTTTGCTGACAAAGGGTTATATCTGTTGTCAGAGGAAGAAAGAAAAAAATATAACACCGATGCCGAATATGCGGTCAGCAAAGAAAGCTATGAAGCTCTGGCTCAGAACATTGAGCGCATACAGGCAGCGCTTGATGCAATCGCTGATGATGTTATCAAAACAGAATGCGACCCGAATGAGGTTTACCAGATAGATGGAAAATGCTATGTAGTATAAAAAAATTCCCCATTGGGGAATTTGGAAAGGTTAGATATGCCATTAACTCATTCTGAAAATGAGAAAATCATTCAAAATAATATTGATGATCTATCATTTCAAAAAAGAATTGATTTATATATCAATGGACAATTGAAAGTTTTTGAAACCATATCATTAGGAAAATTTAATCTTCTTAAAGCGGTTGGAGCGAAAACTGACGAACTTACTGTGAATCAAAATGTAATACGAAATAGTATTTTACCAGAGCATTCAAGGACTGCTCATCATACATCGGGTCATAACATCACAATAGACGTAATTAAAAATTTGCCTGAATTTATAAGGAATCCCATATTAGTTATGAGGGGTAATCATCCAAATACTATTACATTAATCACAGAAATAAAAAATCAAGACAATCAGAACATTATTGTTCCAATTGCCTTAGATTTAAGAAGTACCGATAGCATAGTAAACAAAATATCAAGTATTTACGGAAAAAATAACATAGAAAACTATTTGAATAAGAAACTTGACAAAATTATTGCTTATGACAAAGAAAAAACAGATAAACTGTTCACGACTATAGGATACCAATTATCCAAAACGACTTCAGTTATCTGCTTTGATAATAGTATAGCATACTCAATGAAAAATGTCAAGTATCCGATTGAAAAAAAGGAGGAAATAACTTTGAACGAACAGGAAATGATGGCTCAGATCGAAGCCAAACTTCGTAGGGAATTTGAAGCAAAGTTCCAGAAAATGGAGCAGAAGTTTGCAAGCCTTGAAGACCAGGTGCAGACGATAAACAAGTTTATGGCTGCTATGACTGAGGCTCAGGATCTAAGCAAAACCATGGCAGAAATTGAAAGCGTCACGAAGCAGATTACCGAATGCGACAAAGCTGCATTTTACTGTTATGACAGATTCACAGACAAATTCTTTGCTCAGGGCAACGATTATCGTGAATGGCAGGAAGGTCAGGCGGCAGAAACACTTAAAACTGCATTTGATGACAAGCGGATAATATCCGAAGGCGATAAAACCATTATTCCTATAGTATCATCTAACGGCGGTGCTCTTGGTGTCATTACCGCTGAAAAGGAAAATGGACTTTCGGAAAAGGAAATTGAGTTCTTCAAGCCTAACAGTCAGATAGTCAATACCATAGAGCTTGCATTGAAAAAGGAGTTCGAGCATCAGGGCAGGATCACCGATGAGCTTACTCATCTCAAAAACAGGCAGGGGCTTAATGAATATGCGGCTGATACCATTTGCGGCAGAATAAACGATAATCTTCCCGTGAACATTGTAATGTGCGATATTGACCATTTCAAAAGCGTTAATGATACATACGGACATGATGCAGGAGACACTGTATTGCGAGATGTGGCAGCAATACTTCAGGAAGGCACACGCACCGGCTCCGATTGTGCTTTCAGATTTGGCGGCGAAGAAATGATACTTATTCTTAACTGCGAACCTGAAAAGGCTTACGAAATAGCAGAACGTCTGCGAATTTCCGTAGAAAATTCCGAACACACTGTAACAGCTGCTGATGGGCAGGAAAAGAATATAAGTGTAACTATTTCTATGGGAGTATATCAGATGGCTCCTGAAATAGAAATGACACCTGACAATGCAAGAGCTGTTTTTGATGCAGAATTTAAATGCGCTGACGAATTGGTCTATAACGCAAAGGAAACGGGCAGAAACAAGGTCGTTACCACTGCCGACATTATGGACAAGGTCATCGCACAGAGAGAAAAATCAGCTGAACAGGGTGAAAAATCAGTACATACCCCTCACAAGGATTATAAGATATTCGGCACTATTTCATATAAAGATATTGTCGATAAAAAGCGGATAAACGGAATAACTGCCGAACATATTGATTCTCTTACTGACAGCCTGAAAAAATCAGGCATAGACTTTTCCGGTATAAAAGATGAGACTACCGGGAAATATTCTGTTTCGGTTGACGGCTGGGACAACCTTAAAGCAGCGAGAAACATATACAACAGTATAAAATCACAATTTACTGCCAAGGAAGCGCTCACCAGTAATATAGAATATCAGCTTAATTTGCGAAAGGACTTTGGATATCTTACTCAAAACCAGTATGATACGCTTATGTCCGAAAAAAATGACATAAGAGATACTTATATCAGCAAATTTGGCGAAGAATTTGACAGTACTAAGCTGGATAAAGTGATTAACGGAATAGTCAGTGAATGTTGCCCGCTGGCTAAAGAGGTATCAGAAAAATTACAGTCACTTTCTGAAACAGAAAAAGATGAGATATTAAAAGCTCATGCTGATTTTGAAGCTACTGCTGATGAGTTTGATGATGAAGAACTTCTTTCATACTCATTAAGCCAGGCAATTACCGATGAACGTAAAAGCACTAAGGAATTTTGTGCCGAATTAAAAGAAATAAATAATTGGGCTACTAAGGTAGAGCAAACAGCTGCTGAAAGAAGCCGCAATGATAACGAGCATGAGCAAATCAAGTAAAACAACTTTTCAGATAGCTTATATAACAGAATTCCCCATTGGGGAATAAAGAAAGAAGGTTGAAAAATGGGCGAATACAAGCGCTATACGGACGAGCAAATTGAACAGGCAAAAAACGCCGACCTGGTCGAGTTTGTGCGTTCACATGGATTTGATTGTGAAACAGTGGGAAAGGAAATTCACGTTAAGGGTTACGGCGGATTGTACATAAATCCCCAGAAAAACTTGTTTACAATTTTTTCTCAGAGTAAGGCAGATGGTTCACCTGAAGGCGGAAAAGGGCCGTTGGCATTTTGCCAGAAAGTAATGGGAATGTCGTTTAAAGATGCTATGCAGTCGCTTGTTGGTGATGCTGCGGAAGTAAAGCAATTCGTCCCCAAGAATACTGTCCCTCAGAAAGAACATCGGGAATTTATTATGCCCGAAAAATCGGATAACTGCAAGAAGGTATTCGCATATCTTATCAATCAACGTCAGCTTGACCCGAAAATAATAAGCAATTTTGTAAATCAGGGAGTATTGTATCAGGGATATGCTCAATTCGGTCAGAACGACGATGCTCCAAAGCACGAAAATGCTATCTTTCTGCATCTGAATGAAAATGGCGAGCCTTGCGGCGCCGATGTTCAGGGTATATATTCAGGCACAAGATTTAAAGGCATAGTCCCTCATGATGATACAGATAACGGATTTGTATATATCAAAGGAAATGCCAATACGGTTGATACTGTTTATCTTTTCGAAGCCCCTATTGACTTGATGTCATTTGTGGAGCTGCACCCTGAAATAGAAAATGCAAAGTTTGTTTCAATGGGTGGGCTGAAGCCCACAATCGCTATGCACTACATTGAAAGCAATATGACTGTTATATCGTGCGTTGATAATGATTGTGCCGGTCAGAAATTCAATGATAAGATCCTGAAAGAAAAAATGCAGGATTCGCTTTCAATGGCAGGCGGTTCAGATATTGATAAAAGGTCATTTACTGACAGAGACCCGCCGATCGAATACATAATTGCTGATATAAACGGTAAGCAGTGCAGCTTTTTCCTTTCGGCAGATGATTTCAAAGATGCAAAAAATTCAAAAGCGGAGATTGCACAATCCTCTTTTATTTGGGCAAACCGCAGCAATTTCCGGGTGAATCGTGAATGTGCCGAAGCCGGAGTAAAGGACTTTAATGACCTTTTAAAGCTTACCAAAAGCGGAAATTTTGCGCAAGAGGTGCAAAAAGTAACTGTATGGTCAGAAAAAGCACAGGAGAAAGCACAAATGCGCTCACAGGAACGAAGTGCGGCTATAAGTAAATAGATGTGGAGGTAATTCAATGTCACAGTCCAAAAAAGAAAATCTGCATAAAAAGATATATTACCCAGACTGTCGGGCGTATCCATCAAAAGATGCTGTGCTTGCTGATATGAAAAAGCGCAGAGATCGGCTCAGACAGCTTGTCGGATACGCTGAAAAGGAACTTGATACACTTAAATCCGCAGAATCGTTTATTTCTGCAAGAATATGCGATATCGAAAATGATATAAGGAAAGGAAAAATATAATTATGGAACAGAAGAAGTCATCAGAAAAGGTCAACAAGCTTGCAGCGCTTAAGGCAGAACAGACAAAAAGGCTTGCGGCAGTTGCGGCAGCGGAAGCAAAGGCAAAGGCTATTGCCGAAAAGATTGAAGCAGAAGAACGCAAGCAGCACGAAAAGGAAGTCAAGGAGCTTGATACACTCTGCAAAAAGAATAAGATATCCTATAAGCAGATAATATCTTTTTGCAAGTGCATTTCTGAAAAAGGCTTTACTGTCGATGACATCATATCACTTATCAGTGATGATAACAAATCCAAGGAGGAAAAATCAGAATGAGAAACGTTGTAATACTTACAGGCAGGCTTACGGTGGACCCCGAACTCAGGCAAACTCCTGCCGGAAAATTTGTATGCAGCTTCCATATTGCCGTTCAGCGTGACAAATCACCCGAAGAAACTGATTTTATCAAGGTTGAAGCATGGAACAATACAGCTCAGTTTTGCTCGAAATATTTCCACAAGGGTCAGCTTGTAGATATTTTCGGCACACTTCGCAGCAGTAAGTGGGAAGATGCCAATAAGTCCGTACACAATGAACGGACTGTATTGATAAAGGAAATATCATTTGCCCCTACAAATAATCGTAAGCCACAGGAAAGCGAGCAAAAGAGTAATTTTAACAATCCATTTGCTTCACATGAAATGGAAGATTTTACTGAGGTCGATACTGACGATCTTCCGTACTGATTCCCCAAAACGTTGACAGGAGGCATAAGATATGAATAATATCATAGGAAATACCCCTTACCGTAATATTCAGAACAAAAAATATATTGACAGCACAGCCGAATATATCGGAAAGCTTGCGGATTTTCTTGATAAGGAGCAAATCCCCTATTCGGGACGGATAAGCGAGTATAAATCCACTATTACAGTAAGCGGCGATGAAAATTTCAAAAGGGCAAGCGAAATCCTCGATAATATAAAGGCGGAAAATCCCCGCCGATTTATCGGAAACACTCAGTACAAGTATATAAGAGACAAACGCATAATTTCAATGGACGCTGATGTCGTTGATAAAATAGCTGCACGTCTCGATTCTGAGCATATAATGTACTCAGGCATTGTTGAAGGTGAAAAGGGCAGAATTACGGTCGGCGGCTCAGAAATCGAAGCTTTGGTTAAGGGCTATATTGAGCAGGAAAGAAACGGCTATGCAAAGGTTTCCTTTGAAATATCCCTTACATCTGATGCTTTTGATGAGATTTATTATTTAAGTGATAAAAGCGGAAACGCATATTATGATACTGACGGCGTTGTACCTACATTCAATTACGTTGATGATGCAGCGGAATATGCCAAGGCACATAACATTTCTATCTCCACTGATGAAGCTCAGATAAATCAGTGGAGAGAAATTGAACGTGCTGACAAGATAAGACACGATAATGCAAAGCTTGTTACCTCGTTTCCAAGAATGGGCAACGATTATCCTGACCATTTTACATACAATTCAGATGGAAACAGTTTTGAGTGGATATATTATAATCCTGATGGCAACTTTGGTGAAGGAGAATTTGTCTGCAAAGCTATATATGAACAGGATATCATCGCTGCATATAATGCCAAAATCAGTGCAGCTGACGAAACAACAGGCAGGAATGAATTTATATATTCTCTTTTCAGTTCTTGTGAGGAATATATAATAAGCTCTGACACAGAAGCGTTTACATCTGCGGCAAGAAACTATATAAACAAGCCCGAAAACACACTTGAATTTTATGGTATTGCCGAGAACAGCAGCAATATCACAGCTGTTGACAGACTGATTTCTGCACTGGAAGAAAAAAGTTCTGCTGTCCGTTCCGCCGAAGAAAGCCGCAATAATTCTGTTATCAATGAACAGAGTGATAATATCGCTATCGAAGGACATATCGGAACTTGGTATGTCATTGACAGTGATATTATAGACGGCAAAAAGATGTATCTTCTTGAAAATGAAATATACGGCGATGAATCAGCCTGCATCATAGTTGATGAATATAAAAACGTTATTATGGCTGACGTGTGGAACGGCTTTGAAGAATACTATGATAAAAATTCCCCAGTGGGGAACATCGTTCACGATGACAATCTCAGCTTATCCGAAAGGCTGTATAATATTGCCAGTCAGGAGCTTGAAGAATATGAAAACAGCCTTGATACTGCCGAAAAAGCAAAAGCAGCGGCATATGAGTTGACTGTTAAGCGTGATATATTGGCTTATATTGAATTTGACCTTTCCTCTGATATTGCTGATCCTGATGTACAATCTGCTATAGAAAATCTTATTAAAACAGGTTCTCCGCTTTCGGTATATTATAACGAGTGGCTGAAAAATGAATATGACAATCGTATGGAAGCTGTACGAATGACTGCGGCAGACGTTCACAGAACGGAAGTACAGCATATTCAGAAGAATATGACGAAAGTACTCGAAAATAAGCTGCCTGATGGAATGGCTGTTTTTAAACCTGATGTTTCAATTGCTATTGAAAATAGCTCAACAAGTATTCACGCTGCATTTGAAGAAATTAACAAAAATCACGAGTTTTCATCCGTTGCGGTGCAATTCTTAAACAGAGCAGAAAAAATTATGATGGTAAATAATTTTTCGAGTATTGATGACGTATTTTCTTCCGCAGCGATACAAAACACTTTCGGTAGCAGAGAAAGAATAGATGTAGCTCTTTTTGACGGAAAGCTGAGTGAAATAGAAGATGAACTGAAAAGATACATTTTTGCGGATACGCCCTCAAAAATTGCCATTATTACCGTTCATCAGTATGATTCACAATACACGAAATCTATCGAATATCTTTCTCTTTCTGATGCTATAAGGCAGATGAATGAATTGAAGTACACTGCTTTCTCGGAAATGGGTGAGCAGATCAGCGCTCCACGTGCAGCAGAGATTGAACAGGGAAATGATAAATGGGTATATAGCCTTGAATTTGACCTTGATTACAATACGGTAAGGATTTACACATCTACTGATGACTATATCAATATAGGAATTGAAGAGGCATTGGGCGTAGTCAGCAATCACAGCGAAGAAGAAATTATTTCAGAACTCAAAAAGGTTGCTGAAAAGGAAGAAAAACAGGCTCTCGAAAGATCCGTTGAAGAAGGCATTATCGGCTCAATGGGATATTCCATTGATGAAATGGATAAGGCTTTTGAAGCAGAAAACAGCAGAACAGACTATGGCAATAAACTCGCAGACAATGGAGTATTCATTGGTAATTCTGAAAAGAAAATTGAAAATTCCCCAGTGGGGAACTATGATGAAGAACTTAAAAAAGCGGCTGAATATCTCAAAGCTTACAATGAGAGAGAATTTGATATTTCTCCCGATGATGAGCCTTTTACAGCAGATAATCTCAATCATATTGGTTTGGGATATACAGAACTCGGTGACAATGCCGATTATAGCTTTGAAGTTGAAGCAGACCTTGAAAAGTATGAGGTGCGGTATTTTCTTGACGAAAAGCTTGTAAAAACGGATAAATATAATTCTTTGAAAGAAATGAATGAACAGGAGCTTTCAAATCTTGAGTTTGACTATTTTGTCAGCGAAGGAAATGAGATGCTGGATAAAATGATTGAATCAGGTGAAATGATTATTCCTGATGTGAAAAAAACAGATGTACAGAAAATAACAAATGAAAAAAACAGCTATATGATCGTTGATGATGTTCGTCACGCTATCAACGAGCTTTACAACGGCACGGCAGCAGAAGCGTATGACTGGGAAAACTATCATTCAGCTTTTATGTCTGTTCTCAATGCCAATGTTCATAATGATATTTCTTTACCGCTGTACAAATCGGCAGCCGAAAAAATTCTCCTTGCTGCTCAGGCTGATTTGAAAATGATTACTGACAATGAGTATAAAAATGCCCTTTCCTGCCTTGATATGGTCCTTAAAAATGGTCAAATGCTTGAAAATCCCAAGGAGCAGGAGATTGAGCAGTTTTCATTCTTTAGTGCCAAAAATCATTATGTTTCAATGGACGAAATAAATCCGTCAAAACATAGAGATGCCGAAAATGACAATTCTCCTAAGCCTGAAAACAAGGAAAGCACTGCTTTAAAAAGCGACTATACCATAAACGAAAGCAATTATGGGGATTTTGGCGGAGATAAGACACGCTGTCAGAACAATATCGCTGCTATACGCCTTTTGAAACAGGTGGAGAGTGAAAAGCGCAGTGCTACCCCCGAAGAACAGCAGATACTTGCAAAATATATTGGTTGGGGTGGCTTGGCAAATGCGTTTGACAGCAGTAAGAACGACTGGAGTAATGAATATGCGGAGCTGAAAAGGCTTCTCACGCCGGAAGAATATGCTTCTGCAAGGGCATCGACACTCAATGCACACTTTACAAGCTATACTGTCATAAACTCGATTTACTCTGCTCTTGAAAATATGGGATTTAATGGCGGAAAGATTCTTGAACCGGCACTCGGAACGGGAAACTTTTTCGGTTCTATGCCCGAAGAAATGCGTAATAACTCCAAACTTTCAGGTGTTGAGCTTGACAGCATAACAGGACGTATTGCAAAGCTGCTTTATCCCTCTGCAAATATTCAGATAAAGGGCTATGAAAATACAACATTTGAAAACAACAGCTTTGACATTGCGGTCAGCAATGTGCCGTTTGGCAGCTATAAAGTCAATGACAAGGACTATAATAATCAGAATATGTATATTCACGATTATTTCTTTGCCAAAACTCTTGACAAAGTACGCCCTGGGGGAATAGTAGCATTTGTGACCTCAAAGGGTACGCTTGACAAGGAAAGTCCCGAGGTCAGAAAATATCTTGCTGAACGTGCAGAACTGCTCGGTGCGATACGTCTGCCGAATACAGCGTTTAAGCAGAACGCAGGAACAGAAGTCACATCTGATATTATTTTCCTGCAAAAGCGAGAAAAGCCTGTCAGCGTAGAGCAGAACACACCTGAATGGGTATTCAAGGATATCCTTGAAAATGGGATTGCTGTAAACAAATACTTTGCTGACCACCCTGAAATGATACTTGGTGAAATGGTGGAGGGCAATAAGCTGTACGGAAATCAAGCCAATGCCACTATGTGTGTTCCGATTGAAGGTGCGGACCTTAAAGAACAGCTTGCTGTTGCAATTCAAAATATTAAAGGTGAATACAACGAAGCTGTCAAATTATCTGAACGTGAAAATGCTTCTCACCTTGATACAGTACCCTGTCCTCCTGATGCTCCGAAGTACGGTTATGTCATTTCTGATGATACACTTTACTATCACGAAGCAGAAGACACTATGGAACGTGTAAATGATGAGAAAAACATTGACCGTATCAAAGCTATGACACAGCTCAGGGACAGTGTTCACGAGCTTCTTGACCTGCAGATAAACAACTACAATGGCGACAATGAGGTCAAAATATCTGAGGCACAAAATAAACTCAGCAAAGATTATGATGATTTCGTTGAGCTTTTTGGTCGGATCGGACAGGCTGAAAACAAAAAAGCATTTGCAAATGATAACAGCTATCATCTTATAAAAAGTCTTGAAAAGACTGATAACAGCGGAAATTTCATTGGAAAAGCTGATATATTCAGTAAAAAGACCATAAATCCGCAGATCGTAATAGATCATTGCAATAATGCACAGGACGCACTTATTCTTTCGCTTTCAGAAAAAATGCGTGTTGATATGGATTATATGTCGATGCTTACCGACAAATCCGAAAGCGAACTTGTAGCAGAACTTGGAGACAAGATTTATCAGAATCCTCAGAAAAATATGCGCTGGGAAAGTGCTGATGAATATCTTACAGGCAATATCAGAACTAAGCTTGCAGCTGCTGAAGAAGCAGGACTTGAACGCAATATTGAAGCCCTCAGAGCTGTTATGCCGCAGCGCATAGAAGCTGCTGATATATCTGTCAAGCTTGGTTCAGCATGGATAGATCCTGAATATATACGGCAGTTTATACTTGAAACACTTAAACCTGATTTTCAGACACGCAACAGCATTGAGGTGATATATTCCGAGGCAACTGACAAGTGGAAAGTCGAAGGTTATCAGCATAGTTATGGCAATACTCTTGCCACTGAGACTTACGGTACTTCCGATATGAATGCGTATGAAATAATCGAAGTGTCACTCAATATGAAAAAGGCAGAAATCAGAGAACGTGTAAAAGATGAAAATGGCATTGAAGTCAAAGATGAAAAGGGCCGATATGTTTTAGCTGTAAATCAGGATAAAACAATGGTAGTTCAGTCTAAACAGGACGAGCTGAAAAAGAAATTTAAGGATTGGATTTTTGCAACCCCTGAACGCAGAGAAAAACTTACCAATCTCTATAATGAAAAATTCAATTCCGTAAGGCTCAGAGAATATGATGGTTCACACCTGCACTTTGTTGGAATGAACTCAAATATAGCTCTTAAACCCCATCAGAAAAATGCAGTTGCACGCAGCCTTTACAGCAATGGAAATACTCTCATTGCCCACGAGGTCGGTGCCGGCAAAACATTTGAAATGGTTGCTATAGCAATGGAGGGCAAGAGACTCGGACTTCACAGCAAACCACTTATAACTGCTCCAAATGCACTTACAGAACAGTGGGGCGATGCTTTCCGCACTCTTTACCCAAATTCAAACGTACTTGTGGCAACAGAGAAAGACTTCAAGCCAGAAAATCGAAGAGATCTTTTTGCAAAAATTGCAACAGGGGACTGGGATGCTGTGATAATCGGGCATTCTCAGTTTGATATGATACATCTATCCCGTGAACGAGAGCTTGAGACACTTTACAGCGAAGTAGATAAGCTTGAAGCGGCACTTGATGAAATCAGTGCAACATCAAATAAAGGATCATATTCCGTAAAGCAAGTAGAACGTGCTATAAAATCTTATACAGATAAAATCCAAAAGCTCCTTGAAAAAACTCCTAAAGAAGATATGCTTTGCTTTGAGCAGCTTGGTATCGACAAAATTTTTGTTGATGAATCCCAGGCATACAAAAACCTCGATACTCCTACAAAAATGCAGAATGTATCAGGTATAGGCAGCGGCGGTTCGGGCAGATCTATGCAGCTTCTGATGAAGTGCCGATATCTTGACGAAGTGACAGGCGGAAAGGGCGTAATTTTTGCCAGCGGAACGCCTATAAGCAACTCAATGTCCGAAATGTACACACTTATGCGGTATTTACAGGCTGATAAGCTCAGAGAGCTTGGAATAAACAGTTTTGACCGTTGGGCATCTATTTTCGGTGAAACAACCACATCAATGGAACTGTCACCCGAAGCAAACGGCAAGTATCAGATGAAAACACGTTTTGCCAAATTCCAAAATCTGCCCGAACTGATGAACATATTCAAGGAATGCGCTGATATAAAAACGGCTGCAACTTTGAATCTTGACAGACCTGATTTTGAAATGCACAATATCAATGTTCCTGCAACGAAGATGCAGGCAAAGATGATAAAGAACCTTGGGGAACGTGCAAAGCTTATCCGTGCAGGAGCAGTGGATCCTACCGAGGATAATATGTGCAAGCTTACTGTTGACGGCAGAAAGATAGGACTTGACCAAAGGTGTATGAATCCATCACTGCCTGATGACCCAAATTCTAAGGTAAATGTGTGCATAAACAATGTTTTTGATATTTGGAAGCAGACGGCTGAAAAGAAAAGCACTCAGCTCATATTCTGCGACCTTGCAACACCACAGGCTGCTGTTAATGAAAATACATACACGCTGTATCGTAAGGACACTAAAGGCGAATATGCACCCGTTTACAGCGCAAAGCTCGGTCAGAAAGATACGGCTGATAAGATTTTCAAAAAGCTTACCGGCAGTAAACCACCTAAGAATTTCAAAGCAGGAGGCGTATTTGATGGAGATATCATAATGCTCCATACTGTAGATTATGACACAATGACTGCCAGCAATAGTGCTGTAATGGCTTCAAACGGAAAAATCTCAGAAATTCCTGAGGAGATGTGGACAAAGCTGCATCATTCTCCAACCGAAACCTTTGAATCTGAGCGTAAATTCTGTGTTTATGATGATATCAAGCAAAAGCTTGTGGCGAAAGGTGTTCCCGAAAAAGAAATAGCTTTTATCCACGATGCGGATACAACCGAAGAAAAGCAAAAGCTTTTTGCAAAGATGAATAAGGGCGAAATCCGTGTAATGATAGGCTCTACGCAGAAATGCGGTGCGGGAATGAATGCACAGGAGCGAATGATAGCTCTGCACGACCTCGATGCACCGATGCGCCCATCGGATATGGAACAGCGCCACGGACGAATTATCCGGCAGGGCAACACTAACACTAAAGTTGATATTTATCGCTACACGACCGACAAGACATTCGATGCTTACCTATATCAGATGCTTGAGAACAAGCAGAAGTTTATCAGTCAGATTATGACCGATAAGTCTCCGGTTCGTTCCTGCGAGGACGTGGACGAAATTGCGCTTGATTATGCAGAAGTAAAGGCCCTCTGCGCAGGCAATCCCCTTATCAAGGAGAAAATTGATCTTGAAACCGAAATAACCAAGCTTAATGTATTAAAGTCCTCTTTCCTTTCCCAGAAATACGCTGTTCAGGATAAAGCATATACCATACTTCCACGGGAAAAGTCGGTTAAGGAGACTTATATTGACAAGCTAAAAAAAGATGTGGAGTTTGCTGAAAAAGAACAGCCTTTACAGAATGAGGACGGTAAGAACTACTATCCCGTCACTGTGGGAGATAAGAAATATCACGAAAAAGATGCGGCAGGAGAAGCTATACGTCAGGCTATTCTTGATAATAAGGATATATTGCAGGGTAAAGAAGTACATATCGGTTCTTACCGTGGCTTCGAAATGACTGCTTTCCTCGATGTTTTCAGTAAGAAAATCAAGGTAAATCTGCAAGGTGCAACAAATCATTACGGTGAGCTTAATATGGATATAAACGTAAAGGCTGGTGGTAATATTATCAGGCTTGATAACGTAATTAACAGTATTGGCATTACCCTGATGAAAGAGGAGGAGGAACTACAGGCTATATGCGCAGACATTGAGCAAGCAAAAGCAGCTGCCGATGCTGTATTTCCTCAGGAGCAGGAGCTTGCAGCCAAAGAAAAAAGACTTGAAGAAGTCAATGCACAGCTTGCTTCTATCAAGGTTAACACACAGGACAGAAGCTCTGAGCTTTACGCTGCGCTTGTAGATATATGCCCGGCTCTTCAATACAGCAAAGAATTCCACTGCAAGTATGAAGCAGGAGAGGGAATAGAACCTCTTTGTATTGAGCGAAATGGTGATGTTGTATTTGTCGCACACACCTATACTCAGAACGGCGATCTGATGTACGATCCTGCAATAGAATTTTATTTTGATAGTAAAAATCAGAAAGCTGAAGCTCTTTCCTATGAATTAAGCGGAATGGGAATGTATCAGGACTTCCGTGACGGAAATCTGCCGAATGAAAAAGCAGATGTTGAGGAAATGGCGCTTGAGACAATGTTTCCAAATATCAAGGATTATAACTATAAGCTTGTTGATACTGACCTTGATGCTGAGATTGATGAAAATGAGAGGTGTATGGCTGAAAAAGAAATGAGCAGATAATTTAAAATAAAAGCATCCAAAGCAATGTGTTTTGGATGCTTTTATTTTTATCATTCGGATTCAATATGTCATTTTGTCCACATTCCGATTTTCCGCATATGGCTATTTAAAGCTCAGAAAGTCCACATTCTGATTTACCGCATATGGCTATTCAGAGTGCAGAAAGCCCACATTCTGATTTACCGCATATGGCTATTCAGAGTGCAGAAAGCCCACATTCTGATTTTCTGAATGTGGATAATTTAATTTTGAAAAGGTGAATATTTTGTGATATAATCTTAAAGTCTGCGAACATTGACGGAACAGGAAAGGATAGAAATATGAATTATTTTCTGAAAAAAGATATGACATTTAAAGAGTGGCTGATATACTGGTTTGAGACATACTCCAGACGAACTGTAAAGCGTTCTACAGCAGTTTCCTATAATGGATATATAAACGGACATATCATTCCTGAAATTGGCTCATACACGCTGTCAGAGCTTAATACGGATATCTTGCAGCGTTTTATAAATGCTCAGTCTGATAACGGCAGTCTGAAAGGCGGTGGTTTATCCCCAAAAACATTACAGAATATGAATCGAATGATACATAAATCTCTGGACAAAGCAATCGAGCTTGACCTTATTCCCAAAAATTATGCATCTTTTGTTGAGATACCCAGTGTAGAAGAAGTCGAGATGAGAGTGCTCACCGTTAATGAGCAGAATTTGCTTGAAGCTGAGCTGTCGAGGAGCAGCGAGAAGCTTGCCTTTGGTGTTTATCTCAGTTTGACCCTTGGAATCAGACTCGGAGAAGTTTTGGGACTTCGTTGGTCTGATATTGACACACGAAAGGGGATAATACACATACGCCGTACAGCGAATCGCCTTCCAAGGATTGACGGAAAAGGAACAGAGATTGTTGTGGGTACACCAAAATCCAAAAAATCAGTAAGAGACATTCCAATCAACGAGAAATACTGTGAAAAGCTCTTGGAGCATTGGGCAAATACAAGTGTAATAATGCGAAAGCCGCCCGATAAAAATGACTACTTGTTCCGTTCATCTATCGGAGGGCCTGCTGAACCTAAGACTATGCAGGAAACTTTTAAGCGGATAACCAAAGAAGCAGGCATAGATGATGCTAATTTCCATTCGTTGCGGCATACATTTGCGACCAGAGCCATCGAAAAAGGAGCCGATGTAAAGACACTTAGCATTATCCTCGGTCATTCAAGCGTGAATATTACGCTAAACCGCTATGCCCACGTTCTTGACGAACAGAAAAGAAAAACGATGAATATGCTCCTCGGAGAATAAAAAATCACAGAGCAGGACTGTTCCACTGCTCTGTGATACGCAGACATTATAGTTTTAATTCGGTCGTTTCTCCGAACTCTTTAATTAAAAAATCATATGTTCCAAATGATATATCGACATAATCTAAAACAATGTCATATTCTAAAGGAATTTTATATAGTTTTAATTTTGCTGCATCAGATTCATTGTAAATCCAAAAAGGGCTATCCACTTCGTGAAATAAAAAATAATCCCCTTGTAAGATATCACAATTATCACAGCAGTTTGCTAAATACGTACATCCTGCAGATTTTGAATATTTTTCCTTATAATTAAAATTATTTTGAAGATATGCTAAAATCTTATCGGGAATGGGGGCAATATGTGAAGCTATATGCACTTCTCCACCCTTATTATAATATACCCCACTATCCTCATCTTCAGAAAAGTGGAAATAGCTTTCTATTCCATAGCCAATAACTCGTGTATTGCCTTTGCATTTATAACAGGTCTGTTCAGCTTCAACAATATATAGATGGTTACATAAAATCCAGAAATCATCGGATGCTGAAATCCACCTTTTAAATTTGTAGTAGTTTTTTTCACTTGGAACATACCATTTCTTTAAATCATTATTCCACCAAGCCCCTAAAGCCTTAGCTTGATCTTTTTCAGCATAAGGAACATTTAACAATACAGCCATCGTTTCTACCCCTAAATAAAAAAAGGACTATGCTTTTAAGCAATAATCCTAATACTTGGTGCCGCAGACCAGACTTGAACCATCTTGAACCGGTACGGAAGTTAATCCGAGGGCTTTTAAGTCCCTTGTATCTGCTGATTCCACCACTGTGGCTAAAAAAACGCTTGACAATTAAAAAGATATGTAGTATAATGTAATGGATAAAACAAATGCACCCACACGTTGAAAGCAGTCTGCAAACTACTTCCAACGCATCATCAAACAGATTAACGCAAAATCTGAATGACTTAGTGAATGCCATTTATTATCCTGAACTTAATTATACAGGATTATAATACATTTGTCAAGCTGTTCAAGCGAAAATCTGTCTGGTAAAAAGTGCAGATTTTCAGATGTTTGAACAGCTTGATTTTTATTTGGTTGCGGAGGCAGGATTTGAACCTACGACCTTCGGGTTATGAGCCCGACGAGCTACCGAGCTGCTCCACTCCGCGATATTTTAAGCACTTTACCTGAGTGCTTAATTATTATAGCACAATAATACTCACTTGTCAATACCTTTTTGAAAAAAATTTTTTCAACGCAAAAATACCATATACTATATAAATATGCGCCCTGTCTGACCTTATATCTCAGCCGCCGTAGCAGATATGTTCGCTGCGGTCTATCCTGTGTTCTATGCTCATTTCTCCGAAGCCGAAAAGGGCATAAAAGGGCTTGATGTTGTCGCCGCCGCTTACGATGCCGTTTTCCACGCCCAGGTCGGATATCCATGTGCAGTCCACATAATACCACTGACCGTCCAGCGCAACAGCGTTCCATGTGTGATTTGCGGGAGCTTCCGCCAGCTGCGCTCTGCTGTAGCCCTCGCTGGAGGAGCCGCCTTTAAGGTAAAGGCAATATATCCCCTGGCTGTGGCACAGCGCCGAATAAAAATTGGCAAAGCCGCCGCAGGTGGTTTTCATTCCGTTGTTCAGTATGGCCTCAAGAGATATTATGCTCAGATCTGCGGAATTATGCGCCGCATCATGATCATATGCGATATTCTGCCCCGTCCACATCGCAAGGGCATATGCCTTGCTGTAATCATCGGTGCAGCCGTCGCATACGGAATCGGATATGGCTTTTATCTGCATCATTATCTCAGCCGCAGTTTCATCATCGCCGCTTTCGGTGATATAGAGCCTGCAAAGCTCGGGGGCGGGGACTGTGGGGTTAAGGGTAAGGTACTCGTTTATGTCGATAACGCTCTCGATAGACTCAAAAGTGCCGTATGGCGTGGTATATTCGCTTTTGTCGTTTATGACCTGAGCAGGAGCATATGCCGCAAAGCACTTTTCCTTTGCCCTTGTCTGCTTTGCCTCATAGACCGCTTCACGGTCGGAAGGATACACCTCGGGGGTTCTGTTTACATAAACAATGGCAGCAGAAATGGCTGCGGCTGTGAGAAGCAGCGCAATAACAGCAATTATTAAGTTAAGATCGCTTTTTTTGATCTGCTTCATTTTTCAGCCTTTCTGCATAATTTCATTTGCTATACTAAGGATCTGTCATAAGTTGCAATAATTTTTGATAAATACCTATGATTATTCTACACGGCAAATATTATTTCAATATGAATATGCTGAGTAGTTTTTGGAAAATTAAGCTTAACAAGCCTATTTCCTGCGCTGTTGCACAAAATATCATCTTTCGGGAACAAATAAGCTATTGTACATATATGCTTTTTAAGTTATAATTATAGCAATGTAAATTTTCTTCCGCACCCCTTGACTTAAAGTCGGCTTTAAGTATTACAATATTATACAAGGGCATGATATATCGTGCTGTACTATAATAATGTATGTAAATTGAACAGGAGGAAAATTTATGCTGCTTGAAAAGATCAACAAACCTTCGGATATCAAAACCTTTACCGCTGACGAGCTTAACACCCTTGCGGGCGAGATGAGAGATGCACTTCTCTTCAAACTCAGCAAGCACGGCGGTCACTGCGGCCCCAATCTGGGCATGGTGGAAGCTGTAATTGCTCTGCACTATGTTTTCGACTCACCTGTTGATAAAATGGTGTTCGATGTGTCTCACCAGAGCTATTGCCACAAGATGCTCACAGGAAGAAAGGACGCTTTCCTTTACGCTGACCATCTGGACGATGTTTCGGGATATACCGAGCCTTCCGAGAGCGAGCACGACTTCTTTACCATCGGTCACACCTCCACTTCCATAAGCCTGGCAAGCGGTCTTGCAAAAGCCCGTGACCTTAAAGGTGAAAAGGGCAATGTTATCGCAGTTATCGGCGACGGCTCACTCAGCGGCGGAGAGGCTATGGAAGGTCTCGACTTTGCAGGCGAGATGAAGGGCAATTTCATCATCGTTGTAAATGACAATGATATGTCCATTGCCGAAAATCACGGCGGTATCTACAAAAACCTCAGGCTGCTGAGAGAAACCAAGGGAAAGAGCGAATGCAATCTTTTCCGTGCAATGGGTCTTGACTATGTTTTCGTTGAGAACGGCAATGACATTCCCTCGCTTATTGATGCGTTCAGATGCGTTAAGGACAGCACAATTCCTGTTGTAGTCCACATCGTTACCGAAAAGGGCAGAGGATACGCTCCCGCTGTGGCAAACAAGGAGCAGTGGCACTGGTGTATGCCCTTTGACCCCGAGACAGGCAAGCCCCTTTTCACCGCTGACGGTGAGGATTACGGCACAATAACCGCTGACTTCCTTATGAAGAAGATGAAAGCGGACAAGTCCGTATGCGCCATAACCTCGGGCACTCCCATGGTAATGGGCTTTGATGCCCAAAAGCGCAAAGAGGCAGGCAGCCAGTTCATCGACGTGGGCATTGCCGAGGAGCACGCCGTTGCTCTTGCATCGGGAATTGCCGCAAACGGCGGAAAGCCCTTCTACGGCGTTTACAGCTCATTCGTTCAGCGCACCTATGACCAGATGTCCCAGGACCTCTGCATCAACAACAATCCCGCTGCTATTGCAGTGTTTGCTGCTTCCGTTTACGGAATGAACGATGTAACTCACCTTGGAATTTTTGATATCCCAATGCTGTCAAATATCCCGAACCTTGTATATCTTGCTCCCGTTACCAAGGAAGATTATCTTGCCATGATAGACTGGGCTGTTGAACAGAACGAATACCCCGTTGCAGTCCGTGTTCCCGCAAGCGTTATCTCCGACGGAAAGCCTGTAGCAAAGAATTTCAGCAAGCTCAACAAGTATGAAGTCACCGAGCAGGGCAGCAGTGTGGCAATAATCGCACTGGGCAGCTTCTACGGTCTCGGTCAGCAGGCAGCAAAGGCTATTGAGAGCAGAACAGGCAAAAAGCCCACTCTCATAAATCCCTATTTTATCACAGGCACAGACGATGAACTGCTGGAAAAGCTGGAAGCAGACCACTCCGTTGTTATCACTCTGGAGGACGGTATCCTGAACGGCGGCTTCGGCGAGAAGATCGCACGCTTCTACGGCAATTCCGATATGAAGGTGCTGTGCTACGGTCTCAGGAAAGAATTTCTCGACAGATATGACGCAGGTGAGGTAATGAAAGCAAACCGCCTCACTCCCGATCAGATCGCCGAGGACGTTATAAATACACTTTAAAATTCAGTATGGCGGAGAAACCGTCCTGCTGACGAAAGGACGGTTTCTTATGTCAAATCCATACCTTCCCAAGTGGGAATATATCCCCGACGGCGAGCCGAGAGTTTTCGGCGACCGCATATACGTTTACGGCTCCCACGACAACGCAGGCTCGGACAGCTTCTGCGACTATGTGCTCAAATGCTGGAGCGCTCCCCTTAACGATCTGTCAAAATGGACATGCCACGGCGAGATATTCCGCACAAAAGCCGAGAAAGACCGTCCTGCCAATACCGACTGGACAGGGGAGAACAATCAGCTTTTTGCTCCCGATGTTGTGGAAAAGGACGGCAAGTACTATTTATATGCCTATATCATCAACGCCACAGGCTGCGTAGGCGTAAGCGACCGTCCCGAGGGGCCTTTCAAGCTCCTGAGCAAATATAAATACACCGTTCCCGATGAGATATGCTGTAACGGCTGGTTCATCGACCCGGGCGTGCTTGTTGACGACGACGGCAGAGTATATATCTACTGCGGCTTTGAACGCTCCTTTATGGCGGAAGTTTCCCAGAATATGTACGAGATAAGCGGCGATACCGTTATCGAGCACATTATCCCCATAGTTCCCGACAAGGAGCATGGCTTTGCGGAAAATGAAAGCCTGTTCTTTGAGGCCTGCTCGCCGAGAAAAATAAACGGCACATATTATCTCATCTATTCACCAAAGCAGGGAAGCCGCCTTGCATATGCCACCTCCGATAAACCCACAGGCCCGTTCACATACCGTGGCTATATCGTGGATAACGGCGTTGACTACCCGGGCGGAAACGACCACGGCTCCGTTGCCTGCATAAACGGTCAGTGGTACATATTCTACCACAGAATGACCAACGGCACTATAATGTCAAGGCGTGGCTGCGTGGAAAGAATCGAAATTCTCCCCGACGGCACTATCCCGCCCGTGGAAATGACCTCTCTCGGATTTGAAGAGGCACTCAATCCTTATGAGATAACTCCCGCTGATATTGCCTGCGTACTTAAAGGCGGCGCAACCATCATCGAAAAGAATGTGTTTGAGAGGGTCATAATCAATATCACAGACGGCTGCGAAATAGGCTACAAATATTATGATTTCGGCGATGACTTTACGGGAAAAAATATGGAATTTTCAGCTGATATCATCGGCTGCGGCTGTGACTGCACCGTTCACATCTTTGCGGACGATGAGGAGATAGGCTCCTTTGATGTGGGCAGAAACGGCGGAATCATCACCTGCCCCGTAAAATGCGTAACTGGAAGGCACGCTGTATATTTAAAGGTATCATCACCCTACAGCGGCTGGACAGGGGAGTATTTCAAGGCAAGAGATCTGTTCAATCTCCGCTCATTTGTGTTCATGAAATAGAAGCTCAGCAGACTATTAAAAGAGCCGGCACAAATAAACACAAAGGTAAAAAGTTTAGTCCACCTTTTCAAAGGTGGCAGGGGTCAAGGGGGCGGCGCCACCTTGTCGCCCTTGCCGCAGTGGTAAACTACGTTTACCTACGAAATCCGTTCGTTTGCGGTAAGAATAATCAAACCGACAGCGGACAAATAAGAAAATCCATAAAGCCGCCTGCACCGAAAATTCAAAGTCTCACAAATGATAATAATATCTCAAATAAACTAAAAACTTTATTATGCAGCCGGCTTGAAACTGAGAGATGTTCCGTCAGGAACGGCGATTTCAGTTTCCGCCGATAGGCGCAGGTACGGACATATCTGCATACCATTTTAATCTGTCCGTACCTAATGCAAAGGAGACACCACCAGGTGGGAAGTATTAACCAAAGGTTAATTAAACTAAAGCAAGGGCAAAAAACGGCTTTCCCCTTCCCCCTGATGGTTTCTCCGTGCCTTTGCAAAAGGCAAGCACTCCTCTTCCTTACACCCCTATTCCCATCCGTTTTTTATCCCCCTACATTTTGCTTGCCGCCGTGTCCGAACCCCGTTCATCTATTTGCACTCACTTATATAGCCACGTTTACGGACTTTGCTTCACCCCGTTCTTTTATTTGCTGTTCTTTTTTTATATGAGAGCAATTTTATAAATGTGTGCTTTTACCGCCGTGTATTTCATTTGTGGATTGGCTGACAGTTTTTTCTCAACATCGACCTAAAGATATACTATATAAAATACAAAATAACATGACATGAAAAAATTCCCGTGGATTTTGTCCCACAAGCGGCGGAAAATTTGAAAAAAGGGCTTGACAAAACGGTTTCTATATGTTATGATAAAAATACCTCTTTATGGGGTTTATTTTTTTGCGCTTATTTTTGGCGCACCCCCATGGACGGGCATTCCGTCAGAGAGGGAGGCAGTGGAAAGAATTTGTCTTTCCTAAACAGTATTAACAGGAGGTGCCGATATGAGAGTAAAGGTAACATTGGCTTGCACAGAGTGCAAACAGCGCAACTACAACACAAAGAAAAACAAGAAGAACGATCCCGACAGACTTGAGATGAACAAGTACTGCAAGTTCTGCAAGAAGCATACTCTTCACAGAGAAACTAAGTAAGGGGCTGATTTGAATGGCAGATAAGAAGTCCGCAGCAAAAGCAGAAACCAAGCCTGCCAAGAAGCCTCAGGCAAAAACAGTCAAAAAGCCTAACAAAGTTGTAAAGTACTTTAAGGATCTCAAGAGTGAGTTCAAGAAGGTCGTTTGGCCTTCCAAGAAAACTGTCGTTAACAACACCTCAGTCGTTCTTGTTGCAATGATATTCAGCGGTCTGGCTATCTGGGGAATCGACTCAGCATTCGCAGCCGCACTCAAGGGTCTTCTTAATCTGGTAGGCTGATTTTCTGAAAACGGTTTTCAAAAATACTACAAAGGATGGTTGAAAATATGTCAGAGGCAGCAAAATGGTACGTTATTCACACCTACTCGGGATACGAAAACAAGGTTGCTCAGACGATCCTTAAGGTTGTGGAAAACCGTAAGCTTCACGATCTCATTCCCGAAGTCAGAGTTCCTACCGAAATGGTAATGGAAAAGAATGACAAGGACGAAATGCGTGAGGTAGAGCGCAAAATTTTCCCCGGCTATGTTCTGGTGAAAATGATCCTTACCGATGACAGCTGGTATGTTGTAAGAAATACACGAGGCGTTACGGGCTTTGTCGGCCCCGGAAGCAAGCCTGTTCCTCTCAGCGAGAAAGAGGTTGCGGCTCTCGGCGTAGATCACGGTGTAAAGGCTGCAGAGGCAGATTTCAAGATCGGAGACAGGGTGAAGATCACCACGGGTCCTATGGAGGGCTTTATCGGAGAGGTAAAGGCTATCAGCTCCGAGGACAACACCGTAGATGTTTCCGTTTCAATGTTCGGAAGAGAAACTCTTGCTACACTGGATATTTCCCAGGTCAGGGTTTCGGACGAATTCTAATTTAAAAGTTCTGGTCCGTATGGATATCATGCGGCATACGATTTATGGAGGTGTGCATTATGGCACAGAAAGTAGTTGGCTTAATCAAGCTTCAGATCGCAGCAGGTAAGGCTACACCTGCTCCCCCTGTTGGCCCTGCACTCGGTCAGCACGGTGTAAATATCATGGCATTCACCAAGGAATTCAATGAGAGAACCAAGAACGATATCGGTCTTATCATTCCTGTAGTTATCACAGTTTATGCAGACCGTTCCTTCTCCTTCATTACTAAGACTCCTCCGGCTGCTGTTCTCATCAAGAAGGCAATCAACCTTCAGAGCGGTTCCGGCGTTCCCAACAAGACCAAGGTCGGCAAGATCACCAAGGAGCAGATCAGAAAGATCGCTGAGACCAAGATGCCTGACCTCAACGCTGCTAACATTGACAGCGCAATGAGCATGATCGCAGGTACTGCACGCTCCATGGGCGTAGAGGTTGTTGACTGAGTTAAGCTTGAGTAAAGTGGGAGGATATTTCCGATTGACCACTGATAGGAGGAAAATAAATAATGAAACACGGTAAGAAATATATTGAAAGCGCAAAGCTTGTTGACAGAAACAAGCTCTACGAAAGCAATGAAGCTCTTGACCTCGCTTGCAAGGCTGCTAAGGCTAAGTTTGACGAGACCATCGAAGTTCACGTTCGTCTCGGCGTTGACTCCCGTCACGCTGACCAGCAGGTTAGAGGCGCAGTTGTTCTTCCCAACGGTACCGGTAAGAACGTAAGAGTATGCGTATTCTGCAAGGAAGACAAGTACGAGGCTGCTAAGGCTGCAGGCGCTGAGTTCGTTGGCGGTCAGGATCTCGTTGATAAGATCATGAAGGAAAACTGGATGGATTTCGACGTTGTAATCGCATCCCCCGATATGATGGGTCTTGTAGGCCGTCTCGGTAAGGTTCTCGGTCCCCGTGGACTCATGCCTAACCCCAAGGCCGGTACAGTTGCTCCCGACGTTGCAAAGGCTGTAACTGAGGCTAAGGCAGGTAAGATCGAGTACCGTCTCGACAAGACCAACATCATTCACTGCCCCATCGGCAAGGCATCTTTCGGTGCTGAAAAGCTCACCGAGAACTTTGAGACTCTTCTCGAAGCTATCGTTAAGGCTAAGCCCGCTGCTGCAAAGGGTACTTACATCAAGTCCTGCACAGTTGCTTCCACTATGGGCGTAGGCGTTCCCGTTTCTACTTCTAAGTATGGTGTCTGATTTATTCAGAAAATAATTTCAAAAGCCGTCTGATTTTTTCAGGCGGCTTTTTTACTGCCCTTTTCACGGAAATAACATTCATTTTACAGCCATATCACACAGCCTGCAAACAACTGATGATTTACGTTGATTTTACTGTATTTTCTCCTGAGTATGATAGATACAAAATCCGTTTGGATATATAATAGGCTCATAAACCAATACAAAGGAGTAAAATAAATGAAAACTATCGCTAAAAGACTGTCCGCAGCGGCGGCAGCACTGGTCATCGCAGCAGGTTCCGTTTACACAGGCGTATGTCTTACTCAGAACGGCACCGTATCGGCAGCAGAAACAACAGCTGCATCTTCCGCCTACAAGGGTAAAAAGCCCAAGTACATCTTCATGTTCATCGGCGACGGAATGAGCTATCCTCAGATCCAGGTAACACAGGACTACTATTCGGCAATGCGTGACGACAACAACAACGATATCCTCGAGGCAAATTCGTATCTTAACTTCACCCACTTTGAAGCAGCAGGCTCTGCGGTCACATACGATTCATCTTCCTTCTGCCCCGATTCCGCTTCCACCGCAACTTCTCTTTCCACAGGCTACAAGACCTACAGCGGAACAATAAACATGGACGAGACCTATACCACATCTTATGAAACTATCGCTGAAAAGCTTAAGGATCAGATGGGCTACAAGGTGGGCATCGTTTCCAGCGTTAACCTTAACCATGCAACTCCTGCCGCATACTATGCACATCAGGCAAGCAGAAACAGCTACTATGAGATCGGCCTGGAGCTTATTGATTCCGATTTTGACTACTTTGCAGGCGGCGGACTCAAGCAGGCAGACGGTAAGAACGGCGACCGGAAGAATCTTTACGACCTTGCTAAAAAGAATGGCTACAACGTTATCATGACACAGGACGAGGCTGAAAAGCTCACTGCAAAGGACGGCAAGGCTATCATCATCGGCGAAACTCTGGCAGACTCCGACGCACTTTCCTATGCAAATGACCGCAAGACTGACGAATGGGCACTTTCCGATTACGTTGAAAAGGGCATCGAGGTTCTTGACAACGACAAGGGCTTCTTTATGATGGTAGAAGGCGGAAAGATCGACTGGGCTTGCCACGCAAATGACGCAGGCTCCACCATTGCCGACACAGTTGCTCTCGGCGGTGCGGTAAACAAGGCTATCGAATTCTACAATCAGCACCCCGATGAGACCCTTATCGTTGTAACAGGCGACCACGAAACAGGCGGTCTTACCATCGGCTACGCAGGCACAAACTACGATACATTCCTTACAAACCTCAAAAACCAGAAGCTTTCCTACGCTAAGTTTGACAGCGACTATGTTGCAAAGTACAAGGAAAACAACACAAGCTTTGAAGATGTAATGAAGGATATCACCCGTCTCTTCGGTCTTAAAGCTCCCGCAGGCTCCGCTGAAAGAGAAGTTCAGAAGGACAGCGCCGACAAGCACCCCGAATCCAACAATGACGGTACTCTTGAGCTTACCGAGTATGAATATCAACTCCTCAAAGACGCTTACACCGCTACAATGACAAGAACAGGCGATGAAGAGCTGAGCCAGGCAGAATATGTTCTCTACGGCTCCTACGAGCCCCTCAGCGTTACTATCACGCATCTGCTCAACAACAAGTCAGGCGTAAACTTCGCTTCATATGCACACACAGGCCTCCCCGTAGGAGTATTCGCACAGGGCGCAGGCAGCGAGCTGTTCAACGGCTACTATGACAACACCGACATCTACAACAAGCTTGCAGAGCTTACAAACGTCAAGTAATAACAACGCCATAAGTCTTACTTCTTCATAATTGCTTCCCCTCCTTAATATATGTTATGATACTAATCACCAATAAAACTATAGACAAAAAATCATCACATAATCCATATACGCAAGATTATGCTCGATTTTTTGTATAGTTTTTAATTGGTGCTTAGTATGATATGATCTTATTTAAAAGGCGGAGCCTGAAAGGGTTTCGCCTTATCTTTAATAATAAAGAGGAAAACATGAAAAACAAATTAAAGGAAATAATGCCCGTTATCGCAGGGCTTATCGTAATACTTATTCTGATAATCATTCCCACGGGCTTTGAGGGCGCTCAGATATTCAAAGGCACCGAACGTGTTCCCGCAAAGGTACTTTCAACAGATAACTCACAAATTGTTGATAACGGACTTATCAGAACAGGCGAACAGAGCTGCTCCGTAGAAGTGCTCAAAGGAAAATTCAAGAGAGCAGTTATAGGCAGCGCCGTTAATATGCTGACAGGCTCCTATGAAAATGACAAGATATTTGCTGAGGGGGACAAGGCACTTATCATCATCAGCTACAGGGACAGCGAGATACTCTCCGCTGCAATGATAGACCACTACAGGCTCAATTATGAGATAATTCTTGCTGTGATATTTGCCGCTCTGCTCATAATCACCGCAGGAAAAACAGGCTTCCGCTCCCTGCTTTCCTTTATAATCACTATACTTGCGGTGTGGAAAGCAGTTGTTCCATTGTATCTCAAAGGCATTGACCCCATAGTCAGCGGTGCGGTGTTCATCACACTGCTTTCCGTAATAATAATCGCCATGGTCTATGGCTTTGACAGGCGGTGCTTTGCGGCAACTGCTGGAGTAATGTCGGGCGTGATGGTTGCGCTGGTATTCGGTGCAGTGTTCACCAACATTTTCAAGATACACGGCGCAGTAATGTCAATGTCCGAAAGTCTGCTGTACTGCGGATACGGCAATCTGAACCTCACAAGCATATTTACCGCCAGCATTTTCATCGGCTCCTCGGGAGCTATGATGGATCTTGCTGTGGATATAACCTCGGCTATGTACGAGATAATTCAGAAAAAGCCCGACATAACCGCCAAGGAGCTTATCATATCGGGTATGAATATAGGCAGGGCAGCCATGGGAACCATAAGCACAACCCTGCTGCTGGCTTACACGGGAAGCTGCATTGCTATGCTGATGGTATTTATGGCGCAGGGCACTCCTCTTGTGAATATCCTCAACTACAAATACGTTGCGGCTGAGATAGTCCACACCGTTGCAGGAAGCATTGGTCTTACGGCGGTTGCTCCCCTTACGGCAGTGCTTGGCGGAACTGTTCTGACCTACGGAACAAAAGCTACAAAAAGCGAATAGAAAAAATGCTTCCTTATCAGACGATAGGGAAGCATTTTGTTATACTTTATATTCCGACAGCCTGAGGCAGTCGCTTATAAGTGCGATAAGCTCGGAATTGGTGGGCTTGTCGCCGTCAAAGCTTATCTTACAGTGAAGCTTGTCCTCAATGAACTTGCTGTCTCCGTTCTGCCTGTCCCATGCGGTGGTTATGGCATGGCGTATGGCTCTCTCCACACGGGTGGGTGTGGTCTGATTGGTCTGGGCAACGGTAGGGTAGAGCCTCTTTGTTATGCTGTCAAGGACGGTCATATCCTCGGTAGCGAGCATTACTGCCGAACGCAGATATCTGTAACCCTTTACATTGGGTGGTACTCCCATTTTCTGGATTATCTCCGTAACTGTTCTTTCAAGGCCGCTTTGGCTGCCTGTCCACAAAGAAGGCTTTTTAGTGTAAGATGCCGTTCTGTGGCCAAAATATTTCTGCAAAAGCTCTTCAAATTCCCATTCCCTGCGGCAGCAATGGACAAAGCCAAATTCGTCAAATGCAGAAGGTTCAGATGTGATAATAAAACATGGCGCATAATGCTCGATGTTCTTGAAAAAGCAAAATACCTTTAAAAGTTCATCCTTTCCTATTGATCCGGTATCTGCTGCAAATGCTGAAAGGTCAGAGTTGAGCATCGCTGACGTTATCGAGACAGCGTCAGGTCGGGTACGGACGCAGCTGTATCCAAGCTCGGTGAGAGTATCATACAGTGAACAGTATTTACTGTCGCAAACTGCTATTTTGTCAAATGAAGACATTTTATCATCCTTTCGATATTGGCTCCTTTGCCAACATATTTAATGTACATGAATATTGTCTCACTCATCCTTATAATGCGTCTCTATATGTACAATTTACGGCCGTTAATTTATGACAATATGATAACATTTATTACAATTTCTGTCAACGTGTGCACTAAGCGACAAAAGTCCCTTTTCAATGACTATGGAAGGACAAAATTATTTATTATAATAATATTGCTGATTTATATCATATAAATATTATTTTTATATAATATACTTTTAATTTAAATTCAATTTTCATATTATTTGTCTCTAAATGGCTATAATACGTCATTTAGCAAGATACGCATATATGTATCGCAGCAAAAGGCATCAGTCCCCATAAGATAAACTTTTTATAAACACGGCTGTGCAGGTGTTTTTTTACCGTCAAGACATATTTTTCGGATTAACGATATCTTAACCATCAGGTTTACATTTTCTGTATTCACATTCACTTTTTGATTGATTATCTCTGCTTTTTATTTTCAGTTAAGTTACAAATACTGCTAAAGGATAAGTTTTACACTGAAATTATTAACAAGTCATTGTTTATTATATTCAAACACAAAGGTCGGAAGCTTGTTCCGACCTTTGATAATTATCTTTTGCTGCAAATGTCTCCGATAGCTCTGCACAGCATATCCGTTTCAACGGTTGTGTTGAAGCATGAGGGGGAAAACCTGATAGCGCCGTTTGGGAGCGTACCTGCCGCCTTATGGGCAAGACCCGAGCAGTGCAGTCCTCCACGGAGGGCAAAGCCCCTGTCGCTGAGCAGAGATGTTGATTCTTCGGGCAAAATGCCGTCCAGATTGAAAAGGACTATGGGAAGATATTTTGCCCTGTCACGCCTGTATATCCGCACGCCGTCCAGCCTTTCAAGTCCTGCTATGAACCTGCTGCAAAGGGCGTTCTCGTGATCGGATATCCTGTCATGACCATACCTGTTTATAAAGTCGATGCCTGCGCCTACGGAAACTATGCCCACGGTGTTCACCGTGCCGCTTTCCAGTCCCTCGGGGAGGAACGGGGTCTGCTCCAGCTCAAGGGAAGTGCTGCCCGTTCCGCCCTCCATGATATGATAGATAGGGAACTTGCCGTCGGTTATCATAAGTCCTGTGCCGGAGATCCCGAAAAGTCCCTTGTGTCCCGGCATACAAAGGATATTTATATTATCCTCCTGCATATTTACAGGCAGCACGCCGCAGACCTGTGCGCCGTCCGCTATGAAGCATATGCCATGGCGGCGGCACATCTCTCCGATGCGCCTGAACGGAAGCAGCTGACCTGTTACGTTGCTGCCCAGAGTACAGACAACGGCAGCTGTTTTTGGCGTGATGAGTCTTTCAAAGTTCATCACGGTAACATCGTCATCGGGGTGCACCTCGGCAATGCTGTAGGTAAGCCCCCGCTTTGTCATTTCATAAACAGGGCGTGCAACGGAGTTATGCTCTAAGTTTGAGATTATTACGTGAAAATCACGCTTTTCCCTGAGAGCCTCCTCCGCAATGCCCTTGACGGCAATATTTATACTATGTGTGCAGTTTGAGGTGAATACCACGTTCTGCGGCTCTGCGCCGAACATTTGTGCTGCCTTTTCCCTTACGCTGTAAACGGCAGACGAAGCACTTATGGACAGCTTATGTCCGCTGCGCCCGGGATTTCCGCCGTATCTTACAATGGCATCGGCAGCGGCGCTTCTTACAGAAGCAGGCTTTGGATAGGTAGTTGCGGCGCTGTCAAAATATATCACATAAGATCATTCCCTCCGGATAATATGTTTATTTAACTTCACTTACGGTCTTATAGGGGATCTTGTTATCCTCCATAAGCTTTATAAGCTCAGCTGACGGCGCATCGGTGAGGACGCTGTAGCCGCAGCCGTGTGCGATATTGGCGGGTGTACGTCTTATCTCTGCGGAATGTCCCGCTTTATTCAGAACAGTCTTTGCCTTGTTTGCAAAGGTCACTGAGGCAAAGGCTATGATATGCTTCTGCACATTATCACCCTTTCGTGATCGGCTTACCGAGCCGTATATCAATGCCTATACGCAGCTCAGTATAAGTATTATATTCACCTGACGGGCGAAGTGTCACTGTGAAGCAATATCGGGATTGACCTTTTCCCGTGAATGTGATATTATAAGTATTGTCAGGTCTCTACCATTATTTTTCCTGTGTCTTCGCTTCTGAGGGCTATGACTGCCCCTCGGATAAGATAGGCGGTAGGGTCGCCTGCGGGGCTTCTGTGGAGGCAGATAACTCTCGTCCCCTCGATAAGTCCCATGTCCATCAGCCTGCGGCGCATACTGCCGCTGCTGTTCATTGCCCTGACCGTGGCTGTTGTGCCCTCGGCAAGGCTGGAAAGTGTTGTATTCATAAGTACAAGACCTCTGTTATGTTAGTTATTATATGTTATACTAAGCACCAATTAAAAAATATACAAAAAATCGAGCATGATCTATGCGATGATTTTTTGTATATAGTCTTATTGGCGATTAGTATTATAATATGTTGAAATATGTTACTGTGTTAATCGGAGGAAATATGCCAAGATTTTTTATTGATGAGGACGCTCTCAGGGGCGATGAAATTGTTATCACAGGCGGTGATGCCGTTCACATCGGCAGGTCGCTTAGAATGAAAACAGGCGATGAGATAACCTTTTGCCGCATGGGGATTGAATACAAAACTGTCATCGAAAAGATGACTTCCGACGAGGTTTACTGTAAGATAACTGAGCAGTCTCCCTCCTCGTCCGAGCCGAGATTAAGGCTGTCCTTATATCAGGCTTTGCCAAAGCAGGATAAGGCGGAGCTTATCATTCAGAAATGCACGGAGCTTGGTGCGGCGGAGATAGTTTTCTTTCTCTCCCGCAGATGCGTATCACGCCCCGATGAAAAATCCGCACAGAAAAAGCTTATCCGCTGGCAGAAGATCGCTGAGGAAGCCGCAAAGCAGTCCGGCAGGGGAGAGATACCTGTTATCAGGGGCATTTTGTCCTTTGATGAAGCTGTAAACTCCTTTGCGGACAAGGATATAAGTCTTTTCTGCTATGAAAACGGCGGACAGAGGCTTTCGGAGGCTGACATATCCTCTGCCAATACCTGCGGAGTTATGATAGGCGCAGAGGGCGGCTTTGACAGGGACGAGGAAGAAAAAGCCTGTGCTGCGGGAGCAACCCCCATTTGGCTCGGCAAGCGCATTCTCCGCTGCGAGACCTGCCCCATTGCGGTGACTGCTATTATTATGAATATTGCTGGGGAAATGTGAGGTTTATTGTTTGTGCTGACCTGTAAAAATGTAAATTTGTCCGTACCTGCGCCTTACGGCGGAAACTGAATTGCAATTTCTGCGAAATTGCTCTCAGTTTCAAAGCCGCCTGCACTTTAAAGATTTTGATTTATTTGAAGTAAACTTCTTACTTTGCTTTATTTTGAATTTTCAGTGCAGGCGGCTTTAGACTTTTTCTTTTGTCGATTATCAGCTCGATTGTCTTAACCGTCAGCAAACGGATTTCGCTGCTTGCGAGCAGCGACCAGATGGCTCTGCCCTCAGTGGACTTCCTAAACCCTTTACCTTGTGCTTATTTGCAAGGATTTGCTTGTTTTGTCTGTTTTCCTTTTTACCCTTTTAATAAAATAACCGTTTCGGATTTTTTTGCCGAAACGGTTATTTTTATTATTTTACTTCTCCATAGACCCTTACATAATCCACCTTGATACTGTCGGGCAGATCTTCGGGGCTTGGTGCGCCTGTCCAGCCGCCTGTTTCTGCGGAAACTATGACATACAGCGGAACCTCACAAGTTCCTCTTGCTTTCTTTGCGTCTGTACGCCAGCTTTCCTTGCCGTCGATATAATAAACATACTCATCTTCCGTCCAGAGCAGTCCGAATGTATGATAATTGCCGTCATACACATCTGCGCTGACCACCTTTCCCGATGACTTATGTGCTTTTCCGTAGCCGTCCCAGTTAAGTGTATGCTGTATCTTTTTTTCATTATGGAACGGCGACTCATAAATGTCTATCTCTGTGCCGTCCTTTCCGCCGTTATTTTCGCTCAGGACGCTGTCGCCCATGAGCCAGAAGGCTGTCCAATAGCCGGGCTTTGAATTAAGAGTGCATCGCACCTCAAAATACCCGTATGCCTGCTCGAAAAGTCCCTTTGTTTCCACCGCTCCCGAATTGAAGCGGTCTGTTTCCTCGTCGTAAGACATTTCGAGGACAAGGCTGCCCTCTCCGTCAAGATATGACATTTCATCACACCAATAGTTGTTAAGGTCCTGCCGTCTCTGCTCGTCTGCCCTTTTCCACTTTGATGTATCAAGCTCTGTTCCGTCAAAGTTGTCCTCAAAGGTAATGGCATAATGCCTGCCGTCGATGAACTTATCGTTTCCGTCAGTACCCAGTCCCACAACGCCTGTTACGGCGGTCTGGACGGCTGTGAGGAACGCAAGAAGCTTTGATGTCATGTTATCACTCCCTATCAATTCCGCCTGTTTTTCTGAGCTTGGAGAGCCATATTATAAGCACGCTCACATCGGCAGGGGACACGCCCGAAATTCTGCTTGCCTGACCGATATTCTCAGGCTTTACCTTATTGAGCTTTTCTATCGCTTCAAGGCTCAGTCCGCCGATATCCTTGTAATCCACATTATCGGGGAGCTTTTTCTCTTCAAGCTTTCTTACATGATCTACTTCCATAAGCTGACGGGCAATGTAGCCGTCATACTCTATCCTGAGACCCACCTGCTCCTTTACCTCATATGAAAGCTCAGGGCGTTCATCGTCAAAGGGTGCAAGGTCGTCATATGATATCTGGGGGCGCTTTATAAGCTCGGACATTTTAAGTCCTGTTGAGATAGCCGCTGTGCCCTTGCTCATAAGCATTTCATTAAGCTCGGGTGAGGGGCTGACGGATTTTTTCTTTACACGCTTTATTTCCGCTTCTATCTGAGCCTGCTTTTCAAGGAATTTTTCATATCTCTCATCGGAGATAAGTCCTACCTCGTGACCGATAGGCGTAAGGCGCTCGTCGGCATTGTCCTGCCTGAGTATGAGTCTGTATTCGCTGCGGCTGGTCATCATTCTGTAGGGGTCGGTGCAGCCCTTGATAACAAGGTCATCGATAAGCGTGCCGATGTAGGAAGATGAACGGGGGAGAGATATCTGCTCTCTGCCGTGGACTGCAAGGGCGGCGTTTATTCCTGCGATAAGTCCCTGTGCGGCAGCCTCTTCATAGCCCGATGTTCCGTTGAACTGACCTGCGCCGTAAAGTCCGCTTATTTTCTTGAATTCAAGGGTGTGCTTCAGGTCCTGCGGGTCGCAGCAGTCGTATTCGATGGCATATGCGTTTCGCATTACCTCAACGTGCTCCAGTCCCTTTATGGTGTGCAGAAATTTCAGCTGAACGTCCTCGGGAAGAGAGGAGGACATTCCCTGCAGATAATATTCATCGGTGGTAAGACCCATTGGCTCGATAAAAAGCTGGTGACGGGGTCTGTCGGGAAAGCGCATTATCTTATCCTCAATAGATGGGCAATATCTGGGGCCTATGCCGTGTATCCTGCCCGAATAAAGAGGTGAACGGTGGATATTCTCACGTATAGTCTTGTGGGTCTCATCATTTGTGTAAGCCACATAGCAGGAAACTATATTTTTAAGACCCTCTCTGGGAGTTTCAAAGGAAAATGGCTGGATATCCTCATCGCCGTCCTGGCGTTCGAGAAGGTCAAAGTTAATGCTTCTCTTATGCACACGGGAGGGTGTGCCTGTCTTGAATCGCCTGAGATGAACTCCTATCTTTTCAAGGCTTGCGGAAAGATATCTTGCGGGGAGGGTGGCATCAGGCCCGCTTTCGTAGCTCACATCTCCCACATGGATAACGCCTTTGAGATATGTTCCTGTTGCGATGATGACCTTTTTCACATTGTACCTTGCGCCAAGGGCTGTGACAATGCCTGTTACTGTGCCGTTCTCAGCCAGTACCTCTGTTACCTCAGCCTGCTTTATGTACAGATTTTCCTGATCCTCGCATACCTTTTTCATATACTCATGGTACTTCACCCTGTCTGCCTGAACACGCAGGCTGTGAACGGCAGGGCCTTTTCCACGGTTGAGCATTCTGCTCTGGATAAAGCATTTGTCGGCAGATTTGCCCATCTGACCGCCCAGCGCATCTATCTCACGGACAAGATGACCCTTAGCCGTTCCGCCGATAGAGGGGTTGCAGGGCATATTTGCAATGCCGTCAAGGGTGATCGTGAAAAGAGCCGTCTTTACCCCCAGACGTGCGCAGGCAAGAGCAGCTTCCACTCCCGCATGACCCGCTCCCACAACGGCAACGTCAAAATCATCTACATAGTAATTATCCATATTTATTCTTCCAATCCTAAAAATATAAACCGAATGTCTGCTTTTTTAATTGCTGAGCTGCAAATAAAACGTATATCACCGAATACCTAAACGAGGCGGCTGTGTGCGGCATGCCTTATTTGCTATCATATACCATCAAATAAAAGTTACCGAGCCGCATATTAAACGTATATCACCGAACACCTCAACGAGGTGGCTGCGGCAACATGCCGCCTACTTGCCTACACAGAAATGTGAGAATACTTCATTTACAACGGATTCCGTGGTGCGCTCTCCCGTAAGTTCAGTCAAAGCATTTTCAGCTTCGTCAAGAACAATGTTAACAGCATCAAGAGTAATGCCGCCCTTAACCGCATCAAGCGCTTCGGAAATGCAGCTTATCGCCTTGTCAAGACACTGCTTCTGGCGCTCATTTACGGAAAGCTCCTCACATACATTACTATCTGTAATAAATAAATCATACAATACTTCTTGTAATTTATCTGTACCCTCACCCTTTGCGGCAGAGATTTCAACAACATTATCAAAATTGTTGAAAACCTCCTGCCTGTCAAGAACGCCCTCACAGTCGCTTTTGTTTATGCAGGCAATTTTCTTGGCAGAGGCATTTTTGCAGGCTCTTATAAGGCTCTTGTCATCATCATCAAGAGGAATGCTGTTGTCAAAGACAGCAATGATAAGGTCAGCGGAGGAAAGCTTTTTCACTGCCTTTTCAATGCCTGCTCCCTCAATGATGTCTTCCGTTTCACGTATTCCCGCAGTGTCGGAAAGGCGCAAGACAATGTCTCCCAGACGGACGGACTCTTCAACAATATCCCTTGTGGTGCCTGCAATATCCGTGACAATGCTCCTGTCACAGCCGCTGAGCAGATTCATAAGGGTGCTTTTGCCCACGTTGGGCTTTCCTGCAATTACCGTGTCTATGCCTGCCTTTAAGATGCGGGTGTTGTCATATGCACGGCGGATTTTTTCAAGCTCGCTGAGGATATCGGAAAGCTCTGCGCACATATTGTCGTCATCGACCTCGGGAATATCATCTTCGGGGTAATCTATCCATGCGCCGATCTCTCCCAGCAGATGCAACAGCCTTTCGGAGCAGCCGTGTATCTTTTTGTAAAGCATTCCCTCACGGACGTTGAGCGCACGCCTGTGGGAAGCATTGCCCTCGGCGGATATGATATCCATTACCGCCTCCGCCTGAGTAAGAGAAAGCTTGCCGTTTATAAAAGCTCGCTTTGTAAATTCTCCCCCTGGAGCAGGCACGGCTCCGCAGTCGTATATGGCTCTTAGCACCTTTTCGGTGATGAAAATGCCGCCGTGGCATGATATTTCAGCCACATCTTCGCCTGTGTATGACCTTGGCGCTCTGAAAATTGTGATAACTCCGTCGTCCAGCTCATCGCCCTCAGAGGTGTGTATCTTGCCGTATGCGCAGGTGTAGCCCTCCATTTCGGAAGGCTTTTTCTTTGATGAAAGGGGAGTAAATATCCTGTCAGCAATTTCAAAAGCATTATCCCCCGATATCCTTATGACGGAAATTCCGCCTGCCGCACGGGGAGTTGAAACTGCGGCTACGGTGCTGTCGGAAATTATCATGCCCTGTCTTTCCTTTCTGAGGCTCTTTCTCTCAGCTTTGCACGGATATTTTCAAATTCCTTTCTGTACTTTACAGAGTGCATACTTGGGAAAGCCTTGATCATTCTTTCAACGTTCTTATCGCTGAACGCCACAAGAGCGTCATATCTTGCACGGAGCTTTTCAACAGTTTCGTCCTTCATATCGGTAATATTTTCCTTGATGTCATTTCTAAGCTCGGCAGCTTTTTCCTCGCCCTCCATCCTCTTGGCATAGATAGCGGCAGCGGCTTCACTGCCCTTGTCAACGGCAGTAAGTGCGGTATCCGCAAGAGCTTTGCCAAGCTTCTGGGAGCTGTTGTACATTTTCTCCGATATTTCGGAAATCTCTTTCAGTCTCAGGTTCAGCTTATATACAGCCGCTACGGAATTGGAGCAGTCAATGATTATAAGCACGCCCATAACGCCGATGAAAACAGTTCCCGCAGTTGTGGGAATACTGTCAACCAGCCATTCTATCTGCGGCTCTGCGCAGTATTCAACGATAAGGCAGCCCATTCCCCAGAGGATACTGGTTTTAAGGCAGATATACCCCTTGAAATTAAAATGCTCGTCCGAATAATCCCACCAGACATTGTGGAATATCATCTTCATGGTAACGCCCACAAAAAGCTCAAACGCCGTACATATAAGCGACGAACAGATGAACATAAGTATTGGGATATCCATGAACGGGTGGAGCAGTATGGTTATTATCAGCACACCGAAGCCGTATATGGGGCATATGGGCATACTTAAAAATCCACGGTTTGAATACTCGCCCATTTTAAGCGCATGGGCGCACACCTCTATTGCCCAGCCGATAAACGACCACACAATAAACAAAAGGCACATTTCGTACAGGCTGAAACCTAAAATATCAATTTTCTCGTAAAACATATCACTTATTCAGCTTTTCTTTCAGTTCCTTTGCTATCTTTTCGTATTCCAGCTTGTCGATCTCCATGGCGTTTGCTACCATCATTTTCTTGGCCGCCTTGAGATTTTCGGCTGTGTATTTGGTATTCATTCTGTCTTTCCACTGCTTTTCGATCTTCTTGTCCTGCTTATTCTTTTCTTTGATAAGCTCCTTGAATGTGTTAGGTTCTTTTTTCCCGAAAAGTATTCCCATGTCGATTCTCCTGTCTGATAATATACCGAAAAGGGGTAAGAAAAACTTACCCCTTTATGAAATTATTCTTCAGTATCTTCCTGATCGTCCTCGTCATCATCGGGAGCTTCGTCGATAACGACCTCGTTCTGCTCTTCTGCTGCAGCCTCAGCCATTTCCTTTTCAAGCTCTTCCTCGGAGGGCTGTTCTATCTTTTCTGTCTCGGCGCTGTCGTCATGCTCGGCACGGGTGAATGCAACCACTCTGTCCTCGCCGCTTACTCTCATAAGCTTAACGCCCGTTGCATATCTGCCCATGATGCGGATATCGCAGGCACGTATTCTTATGATAACGCCGTCTGTTGCTATCATGATAATATCGTCTTCCTCGTCAACTATCTTTATGCCGCATACATAGCCCTTATCATCGGACACCTTGTAGTTGAGCATACCATAGCCGCCTCTGTTCTGGATACGGTAATCATCAAGCTTTACACGTCTTCCCAGACCCTTATCGGTAACGGTGAGAACGCTTGCGCCCTCTCTAACTCTTGCCATGGAAACAACATAGTCGCCGTCTCTGAGCTTTATTGCCTTTACGCCGTGAGCGGTCCTGCTCATAGGTCTCATCTGGGTCTCGTCGATTCTGATAGCGTAGCCGTTTCTGGTGGCAACTATTACCTGAGCGCTGCCGTCGGTAAGTCTTACGCCTGCTATCTCATCGCCATCATCAAGACCAACGGCTCTCAGACCGTTCTTTCTCACATTCTTGTATGCGGAAAGGGGAGTTCTCTTTATCTTGCCGTTCTTTGTGACCATGATAAGGAACTTGCCGTCTTCATAGTCTGTGGTCTTTATCATTGCGGCGATCTTTTCATCTTCCGCAAGGGGAAGCATATTGATAACATTCACTCCTCTTGACTGCTTGGAGCCTTCTGCTATCTCGTAGCATCTGAGCTTGTACATAATGCCCTTGCCGGTAATGAACAGCACATCATCGTGAGTGGAGGAGATGAACATTTCCTGAATGAAGTCCTCGTCCCTCTGCTTGATGGCGGAAACGCCCTTGCCGCCTCTCTTCTGGGTCTTGTACTCGCTTATGGGCTGCCTCTTGATGTAGCCGATATTTGTAAGAGTTACAACACAGTCCTCAACGGGGATAAGGTCTTCAACATCGACCTCGCCGCTGACGTTTTCGATGGAAGTTCTTCTTTCATCGCCGTATTTTCTCTTTATCTCTTCAAGCTCATTGCAGATTATTTCAAGCACTCTTTCGTGGCTTGCAAGTATCTCGGTGAGATCCTTTATCTTTGCATTAAGCTCAGCCAGCTCATCATCTATCTTCTTTCTTTCCATATTGGAAAGCTGATACATTCTCATCTGGGCAATAGCGTCTGCCTGAATTTCAGTAAGGCTGAAGCGTGCCATAAGTCTCTGCTTTATCTCGGTGATATTTTCCGAGGTGCGGCATATTTGTATAACTTCCTCGATATTTTCTGCTGCAATTACCATACCCTCCAGGATATGTGCCCTTGCCTGAGCCTTGTCAAGGTCAAACTTGGTTCTTCTGCGGATAACTTCTACCTGGAAGTCGATGTATTCTGTAAGCATCTGCTTGAGGGAGAGTATCTTAGGCTCGCCCTTAACAAGCGCCAGCATAATAACGCCCACAGTGTCCTGGAGCTGTGTATATTGATAAAGATGATTGAGCACTACCTGTGCGATAGCGTCCTTTTTCAGCTCGATAACTATACGAACATCATGATCCTTGTCGGACTCATCACGGATAGTATGGATCCCGTCGATCCTCTTATCCTTTGCAAGGTCAGCAATGTTCTCGATAAGGCGCTTTTTGTTGACCATGTAAGGAATTTCTTCGATGATGATGCAGGTACGGTTCTTTATGTCCTCTATCTTTGCACGGCCTCTGAGGGTAATGCGTCCTCTTCCTGTTGCATAGGCTGCACGAATGCCCGCACGGCCCATGATTATGCCGCCTGTGGGGAAATCGGGGCCCTTTATGTGCTGCATAAGCTCATCAAGAGTGCAGTCGGGGTTCTTTATAAGGGTCTGAACAGCGTCGATAGTCTCGGTAAGGTTGTGGGGAGGTATATTTGTTGCCATACCTACCGCAATACCTACGGAGCCGTTTACCAGAAGGTTGGGGAAACGGGAGGGAAGCACAACAGGCTCTTTGAGTCTGTCATCATAGTTGGACATATAGTCGATGGTGTCCTTGTTGATATCCGTAAGCATATCAAGAGCCATCTTGTCCATTCTTGCCTCAGTATAACGGTAAGCAGCAGGGGGGTCGCCGTCCAGCGAACCGAAGTTTCCGTGACCGTCAACAAGGGGATATCTCATAGAGAAATCCTGGGCAAGTCTTACCATGGCATCATATACAGATGCGTCGCCGTGAGGGTGATAACGACCCAGCACTGTACCTACGGTATCGGCGCACTTTCTGTACTCCTTATCGGGAGTAAGTCCGTTTTCATACATTGTGTAAAGGATACGTCTGTGAACGGGCTTAAGACCGTCTCTTACGTCGGGCAGAGCACGGGAAACTATAACTGACATGGAATATGCAAGGAAGGACTCCCTCATTTCCTTTTCAATGTCCCTGTGGACGACTCTGTTATTGTTCAAGCTGAAATTCTCATCTGACAAATCTAACAACTCCCTCTGAAATCAGGTTATTAGCATAAGCTCTGATTTAATTTTCCTTATAGCGTACTCCCATTATATTTGAGAGCCTGTTTTTTATCTCTGTATTCTCTTCGGGCGTGAAAGCTGATTTGGGAATAACAAAAACATTTATCTTCTTGACATATACGATGTACATATCGGAGCAGTCGGTTATCTCAACGGAGCTGTTGTCAAGGTGGATAATGGTTGCGGGGGGAGTATCATCTTCCTCACCCTCAGCCTCGCTTTCTTCCTCGGCTTCCTTTTCTGCTTCTTCGCTTATATACGTATCGTGTATTGTTGATATTTTTAAACTATCTGTATAAATTTCTGCTTTATATACAGCACCCTCAAGCTCGCCAAGGCTGGAATCAAGCTTCCTGTAAACATTCTTGGGTCTCATAAGCAGATATCCGCCCAGAATCACGCAGAATACCACAAGCATCCAGGAGAACGAAACATCTCTGTCCGCTCCCATTACTATATTGACCAGCTGGGTTATTATTGCAAGCACCACAAGGGTCATCTGAACAGCAACGCTTTTATAAACATATTTCTTCTGAAATATCTTAAAGCCTCTGAGAATTTCTTCCTTGCTGCTCTTATATTCGCCCTCGGCTATAAGCTCGCTTACTTTTCTGCCGTCATAAACATCATCAATATTCAAGAGTTATCATTCCTTTAAATAAATTCCCCTGATCTTCTCCCTGCAATAATATCAGATATCAAGATTCTGAACGTACTTTGCGTTTTTCTCTATAAAATCACGTCTCGGCTCGACCTTGTCGCCCATGAGGATAGTGAATATCTCATCAGCCTTTGCAGCGTCTTCAAGCTCAACACGGAGCATTGTTCTTGTCTCGGGATTCATTGTGGTCTCCCAGAGCTGCTCGGGGTCCATCTCACCAAGACCTTTGTATCGCTGAACGTTCAGCTTGCCGTCGCCCTCGGCGGAAAGCTCGGAAATGTACATATCTCTTTCTTCATCGGAGAAAGCATACTTTGCGATCTCCCTCTTTCCCTTTTTCTTCGATACCTTGAAAAGAGGAGGCTGGGCAATGTAGATATTGCCGTTGGTGATAAGGGGACGCATATATCTGAAGAAGAATGTGAGCAGCAGTGTTCTGATGTGAGAACCATCAACATCGGCATCGGCCATAATGATTATCTTGCCGTAGCGGAGCTTTTCAATGTTGAAATCCTCGCCGATGGAGGTTCCCAGAGCCGCAACGACAGGCATGAGCTTTTCATTGCCGTAAACCTTGTCGATACGTGCCTTTTCAACGTTGAGCATTTTTCCCCAAAGAGGAAGTATCGCCTGATAACGGGCATTTCTTCCCAGCTTTGCGGAACCGCCCGCAGAATCTCCCTCGACGATGTAAAGCTCGGTAAGGGTATTGTCCTTATCGTAGCAGTCGGAAAGCTTTCCTGGGAGGGAAGCGCTGTCCATGGCGGACTTTCTTCTTGCGGTCTCACGGGCTTTCTTTGCAGCCTCTCTTGCCTTCTGAGCGTTTACAGCCTTATCGAAAACAAGTCTTGCCTGCTCGGGATTTTCTTCCAGATAGCACATAAGTTTTTCGGTAACGATATCTTCAACAAGGGGGCGAACCTCGGGATTTCCCAGTCTGCCCTTTGTCTGTCCCTCAAACTCGCAGTTGGTGAGCTTTACGGAAATGATAGCGGTAAGGCCCTCTCTTACATCGTCGCCGATAAGCTTATCGGCATTGTCCTTTATAAGATTGAACTTCTTGCCGTACTCGTTTATTACCTTGGTAAGAGCGTTCTTGAAGCCTGTTTCATGAGTACCGCCGTCAACGGTGTGGATATTGTTTGCAAAGGAACGGATATCCTCATTGTAGGAATCATTCCACTGGAGAGCAATCTCGGCTGTGGAATCACCCTTTGAACCGCTTACGTATATTACCTTGTCGGAAAGAGGATCAAGACCCTTTACCTTGTGGATATGCTCAACAAACTGCCTGATACCGCCCTCGTAGTGGAGTATCTCGGACTGGATATTGTCATCGTCTCTCAGGTCGGAGAAAACTATCCTTACGCCTGCGTTAAGGAAAGCCTGCTCACGAAGTCTCTTTAAAAGCACCTCATAGTCATATACGGTGGTCTCGGTGAATATCTCGGGGTCAGCCTTGAACTTTACGCTGGTTCCCGTTTCGGTGGTGTCGCCGATTATTTTAAGAGGCTCATCGTAATGGCCGCCGTTGTGGAAGCGCTGGAAATGGATATGCTTTCCGTCCTTTACAGTAAGCTCCAGCCATTCGGACAGAGCATTTACAACAGACGCACCAACGCCGTGGAGACCGCCCGCTACCTTATATCCGCCGCCGCCGAACTTTCCGCCTGCGTGAAGAATGGTATAAACAACGGTAGCTGCGGATATGCCCTCCTTGGGGTGGATACCCGTAGGAATACCACGTCCGTTATCCGTTACCTCGATAATATCCCCCTTGAGGATATTTACGGTTATCTCCGTGCAGTAGCCTGCCAGCGCCTCATCAATAGCGTTATCAACTATCTCGTACACCAGATGATGAAGTCCTCTGGGGCCTGTGGAGCCGATGTACATTCCGGGACGCTTTCTTACAGCCTCAAGTCCTTCAAGTACCTGGATCTGGCTTTCATCATATGCGCCTGTGTTCTGCACAATATTTTCGTTCTGAATATCAGACATATTTTAGACCATTCCTTTCTGAGCTTACGTCGTTTCGTTGTTTTCAAAAACTCTTCAAGCCCGAAACATGATTATTTGCATCTTTTTATAAGCGTGGAGGGGGATATGGGAGAAATATAAGTTCTTTCCCTGCCGTCCCTTGTGGAGACCACAAAGCTCTTGGGCATATCGTAGGAAACATAACAGGCGGATTTTCTCTTTCCCGATGCGGAAAGGTATTCCTTTGTGATCTTCCCTACAGAGGTATTTTCTATATCAAAAATGCCTATGATATCGCAGTCCCTTACAACGGTATCACTGCCAAGATGAACGTACATTTTATCTCCTTTCAGCCTTCGGTTATCCTTCCTCCGCTTACGGAGAATATCTTCCCCTCAGTGCCGTCAAGCACTCGGCTGTCGCAGCATGTGATGAACACCTGCATATCGTCTATATTTCTGAGGATAAACCTCTGCCTGTCACGGTCAAGCTCGCTCAGCACATCGTCAAGGAGCATCACGGGCGCTTCGCCTGTCTGGTCCCTGATTATCTTTGCCTGCGCAAGCTTCATTACAAGGGCTGTGCTTCTCTGCTGCCCCTGGGAGCCGAACTCCCTTACGGAAAGCCCGTTTATGGTAGCAACGATATCGTCACGGTGAACGCCGCAAAGGGTGTATCCCGCTTTTATATCGTCCGCTGCCGAGGCTTTGAGCCTTTGATAATAAATATCCGCCAGCTCTCCCTCGTGGTCGGTCCTGCCGTCAAGGGACCTGTATATAGTTGACTGATAGTATAAATTTAGCTTTTCTTTACTTTCAGTAATTTTACTGTATAAACTCTCTGTATATAAATTTAAATTATTACAATAAGTATCACGTATAACAGAAATATACGCACCTGTTTTGGCAAGCTGAACGTCCCAGATATCAAGGTCATCGGCGCTTCCGCTGCCTGTGAAGTTTATCTTCTTGATAAGAGCATTGCGCTGGCTGAGCAGATTTTCGTACTTGTTAAGGGCATACACAAAGGACTTTTTCAGCTGCGATGATGACAGATCAACAAAGCTTCGCCTGTTATCGGGGGAGCCTTTGGCAATGAAAAGATCCTCGGGAGTAAACACCACGCATTTAAGGCTTCCGAAAAGCCTTGAAAGCAGCGGCACCTTTACTCCGTTGAGAGCGATATTTTTTTCACGGATATTGTTTTTTCTGACTTCAAAGGATATATCCTGACTTCTGAATGAATCCTGAAAAGAAAGACGTATAGATGCCTTTTCCTTTTCAAAGCCGATGAAATCCCTGTCCCTTGTTCCACGGAATGAGCGGCAGCCTGTCATCAGCCACACGGCTTCTATCAGGTTGGTTTTTCCCTGGGCGTTATCGCCGCAGAAAATGTTCATTCTTTCGTGGGGCCTTATATCCACATCGGAAAGGTTTTTATATCCGTCAGCAAAAACGCTTTTTATTATCACTCGCCAACGACCTCAAGTCTTATGATTATATCCTCGCCTGTGATCTCAACAAGGTCGCCGGGACGGATCTTCTTTCCTCTCATGGTGCAGACCTCACCGTTAACGTTAACGATGCCGTCAAGCACCATCTGCTTTGCTTCCGAGCCGATATCGGCAACGCCTGAGAATTTAAGGAGCTGATCCAGCTTGATAAATTCGGTTTTTATGGCTATCTTTTCAGTCTGAGTTTCCATAATACGCTCCTATGATTATTCGGATTTAAGTCTTACGGGAAGAACGAGGAAGGTATAAGCATCGCCGTCGATGGGAACTATCTTCATGGGGGAAAGTCCGCCGTTGAGGAGAAGCTTTACCTTATCGGACTCAGCAGCTTTAAGTGCGTCCAGCAGATATTTGCAGTTGAAGCCGATATCCACCTTGTTGCCTGTGATATCAACAGGGAACTCGTCGGAAAGCTTTCCGAGAGTGGTGGAACAGCTTATCTTTACCTGACCGTCGCCGAAGGAGCACTTTACGGGAGCCTTTGTCTGCTCAACGATAAGGAGTGAGCATCTTTCAAGGCTGGCAATAAGCGCCTTGGTGTTGAGAACTATCTCGGTGGAGTGGTTCTGGGGGATAGAACCCTTGTAGTTGTGGAACTCGCCCTCCAGCAGTCGGGAAATTACCATATATCCGTTGATATCAAAAACGATATGCTTTCTGGAAAGGTACATATTCACAGGATCGTCGCCATCGTCCTTGAGAAGCTTTGATACCTCAGAAAGCGCCTTTGCCTTTACAACAAAGTGGTGCCTGTCCTCGGTGTTCAGCTTTTCTGTTCTTACAGCCAGCCTGAAGCCGTCTATTGCAACAAGATTGAAGATGCCGTTTTCAATGTCAAAAAGCTCTCCTGTAAGTATGGGCTTATTATCGGAAACAGATACGGCAAAAATCGTCTGACCTATCATATTTTTCAGCAATCCCTGAGAAATGGTTATGCTGTCGGAAGTATCATAGTCGGGCATTGAGGGATAATCGTCTGCGGAAAGAGCAAGAATGTTATACTCCGCATCTCCGCCCTTGATGGTAGCCTTCAGCTTGTCGTTTATCTCAACGGAAACATCCTCGGAGGGCATTTTTCTGATTATCTCGGCAAAAAGCTTTGCATTTACGGTAAATTCTCCGTGATCCTCGGAATCTACCTGTATCTTTGTCTGGATACCAAGCTCAAGGTCATAGCCTGTCAGCTCCAGAGTATTTTTATCAAGGTACATCTTGATGCCTTCAAGAGCGCTTACGGGAGATTTCTGCGGAACTGCTCTTGATACGTTGTTTACCGCCTCATTGAGAACGGACTGCTTGCAGGTGAACTTCATTTATATCATTCCTTTTTATTATTATCAGTTTTACGGCTATGTATTTTATCGGTAACATTCTGAAACTAAGTTATTACAGTCAGGTTACACAGCACGTTACAAAACAAAACATATAATTACAAAATAGTAACAGTAATAGAGGTGTTGAAATTTATTAAATCGGGGTCAAAGCCTTTTGCAAGGCGGTTTTATGGGTCAACAGCAGCGTGTTGAAATATTTTTGATAGTTTTGAAAATTACAAAGCGATTACAAAACGAAAACATTTCGGTTCAAACCGTTGAATTTCTTACAGTGAAAAGTTGAAACATTTCCTAAAAAACGGTTGAATCAAAAATTCGGGGGATTTTTCACTCGTCAGTTTGTTGAATGTGGGATTTATACATTCTGTAAATCCGAAATGTAACAAGTTGTAACCATTTTGTAATTGGGCTTTTTTCACTGAACCGGCTTTTTAACATCACTTTCAACAGCTTGTTGAAAACTGTTGATATAACTTACTGTAAAATTAAACTAAAAGTATATTTTAAATTCAATTTTACAATGAGTTGTGAAATTTGGGCATCTGAAACGTTTTTTATGTTTTACACATTCCACAAGCCCCTATTTTTCGGCATTGTTGAAAGAAAGTCAAAGGTGTTGAAAAAGTTACATTTTGTAACTATCTGTAACATTTGGTAACTTTTAGCTGGATTCCCTCAGATTTTTGATGATATCATCAATGGTTTCTTTGGTTCTGGGGTCGCTTTCCATGGACTTTACGGCGGATTTGATGTAATAGGAAGCGGTGGAGTGGTTCTTTCCGCCAAGCTCCGCACCGATGCTCTCAAGCGAAAGCTGGGTCATTTCCTTGATAACATACGCTGCAACTATTCTTGCGGTGGATATCTGGGAAGATCTCTTCATGCTCCTGATATCATCGGCGGTAACGCCATATACTGCCGCCACGTCGCTTATGATCCTGTCAACGGTAACGGGGGCGGGGGAATCATCGCTGAGTATCTCCCTGATAGCGTTCTGCGCCTGTGTCATGGTGGGTGGAGTGCCCACAAGGTGCTGATATGCTTTCAGCTTCTTGACGCAGCCCTCCAGCTGCCTGATGTTGGTCTTAAGCCTTGTGGCGATGCAGTCCACCACATCGTCGGAAAGCTTGAGATTCAGCAGGTCGGCTTTTCTTTTTATGATAGCAACTCTCGTTTCAAAGTCGGGAGTTGTGATATCCGCAATAAGGCCCCATTCAAATCTTGTTCTGATACGCTCTTCAAGGGTCTTTATATCCTTTGGTGGGCGGTCGGAGGTGAGGACTATCTGCTTGCCCTGGGAATGAAGCTCGTTGAAGGTATGGAAAAATTCCTCCTGAGTTGACTCCTTGCCTGAAATGAACTGGATATCATCAACAAGAAGCACGTCCGCACTGCGGTACTTTTTCCTGAAAGGCAGGGTGTCCTTTTCCTTGATGGCTGAGATAAGCTCGTTGGTGAATACCTCGCCTGTAACATACACGATATTTGTATCAGGCTCGGAAGCCTTGATAGCGTTGGATATGGCTGTGAGCAGGTGAGTTTTTCCCAGACCCGAGGGTCCGTGGATAAACAAAGGATTATAAGCTCCCCCTCTGTTCTTGGAGACAGCCACGCAGGCAGCGTGGGCAAATTCATTTGACCTGCCTACTATAAATGTATCGAAAGTATAGTCATATTCGGCATTGGAAAATGTAAGCTCCAGCTCTTCCCTGTCCTTTATGGGCTTATAGTCGTTTTCGTCCGAATGTTCATCGGGGACGATGACTATTTCCACCTCGAAGCCCATAACGTGCATGAAAGCTTCTTTGAGCAGCTCACTGTAGTTTTTGAGAATGATCTCCTTCTGGAAGGAGGACTGCACCTTGATATAAGCTACATTGCCGTCCAGCCTGTCGGGTATCATTGATTTGAGCCACATATCATAGGCTACTTTTGTAAGCTCGTTATTGAGCACCTTCTGATGAATGTATTCGAGGACTTTATCGAATACCTCGGCAAAAGATTTCATAGAAAACCTCTTTCCCAAGCGTGAAAAACGCTGAAAAAATAAAAGAAATGCGCAGCAGCCCGCAATTTTAGCTTCAAGAGGGCATAAACACACTATTCTAATAAATTATACCATAAACCCGCCCAAATTGCAAGGGGTACGGGCATTTTTTTCGCTGAGTTGAGGTATATTTAATAATAGAATAGGGTGAGAAGTGAAAATAGAGATTTTCAACAGGTTTTTAAAAATTGTTGAAAGAGGATTTTGTTGTATGGAATGATGGAGAGGAACTGTTAAATGAAAAGTGAATTTGACCGTACCTGTGCCTTACGGCGGAAACTGAGAGCAATTTTTGCGAAATTGCTCTCAGTTTCAAGCCGCCTGCATTTTAATAGCTTTTATTTATTTTGAGAAATAATATTCATTTGGAATACTAATCTTCAATCAACCTACAGACAAATCCTCGGCTTTGTCTATAGAACGATTAAAGATTAGAATCAGACGGCGTTTTCCTGAGGGTAGTGGGCAACAGTTCTTCCCGTAGCTGGGGAAAGAGTGGAGATGTGAAAATGTCCCTCACCGACCAGACTGTTGAGGGCGATATTATTGTTGACGAGATATCTACCCTTGATCTTGATATGAACGGCTCTGTACTTACTGGAGCCATAAATGCCGATAATTCGGGCGGAAATATCAGCGTTTCGCTTGATGAAAACAGCACATGGAACCTCACATCGGACTGCTATATATCTTCCTTTGACGGTGATATCCCAAACATAAATGCAGGTGAATTTCATCTTTATGTAAACGGAGAAATGGTTGTGAGATAAAAAAAGTCTGAAAAATTCTGAAAATTTCAAAAAAACACTTGACAGAGGGCATTGGTTTGAGTTATACTATATCATTGATGGGGTATTCCCCGATGGCGTGTATATCTATGCGCCTTTGAATATGAAATCAAGTAATAAAAAGCGAGGAGGAAAGAATAGTGAAAAGAACATATCAGCCTAAGAAGCTCCACAGAAAAAAAGAGCATGGCTTTATGAAGAGAATGTCCACAAAGAACGGCCGCAAGGTGCTGTCCCGCAGAAGAGCAAAGGGCAGAAAGATGCTCTCTTACTGATTTACGATTATGCCTTTCTGTGAATATGACTTTACGGGACAGGTATAGCTGTAATACGGCTAAAGGTATCTTATGACCACAAATTTAACGGTTTGTGGTCATATTTTTTAGCCGTAAGAATTTTTTATGAGGCGGAGTTGCCATGCTTTTTACTGTCAGACTTAAAGATAACAAGGAATTTGTCAGGCTCTACGGCAAGGGCGCTTTCGTTTCCTGCGGAATGTGTACGGTATATTACCGCCGCAACGGCAGAAAAGAAAACAGGATAGGCATTTCCACAGGCAAGAAAATCGGAAATGCTGTCATGAGGAGCCGTGCCAGAAGAGTTATCAGGCAGGCTTACAGGGAAAATGAAGCTGATTTCCCCAAGGGTTACGATATTGTGATAACCGCAAGGCAGGGCAGCACCGAGTGCAAGTCCTATCACATCAGCACATTTTTCAAAAAAAAGGTCATTCCTGCCATGAAAGACCCTCAGAGGCAGAAGAGGACTGTTAAAAAATGACACCTCTTGACAGGCTGGAGTGGCTTTTTAAGGAGCTTTTCAAGCTTCCCATAAGATTTTACAAAAGGTTTATTTCAAAATATACCCCTGCGGTATGCAGATATTACCCCTCATGCTCCACATATTTCATGCAGGCTATAGAAAAGCATGGAGTTATAAAAGGAACTATTCTCGGAGTGTGGAGGATACTCAGGTGCAATCCCTTTGCCAGAGGCGGAGTGGATCATGTGCCGGATAAATTTGATCTGCTTTACTGCTTTAAAAAAGAAAATAACGGTGTTCATTATCGCAATCGCAGGAAATGACCCGTAATATACATCATCAATCGAAAAACGGAGGAACATTAAAAGTATGGGTTTTATTTCTGAGTTGATAGGTTATCCTCTTGGCTGGATAATGTGGGCGGTCTATGCTCTGGTCAAAAACTATGGCGTAGCAATTCTTATCTTCACATTTATTGTCCGCCTTATCCTTTTCCCGCTGTCCGTAAAGCAGCAGAAATCAACCGCTGCAATGGCAGCCTTTCAGCCTAAGCTCGATAAGCTGAAAAAGCAGTATGCCAACAATCCCAACAAGCTCCAGGAAGAGCAGATGAAGCTCTATGCCGAGGAGAACATAAACCCCATGGCTTCCTGCCTGCCTATGTTTTTACAGCTGTTTTTCCTGTACGGCGTGTTCGACGTTGTATATCGTCCCCTTTATCACATTCTCCGAATCAGCAAGCAGGGCATTGAGGCTCTCAAGACTGTTGCGGCTCCCATGTTTGAGGGAGTAAATTACTTTAATTCCCGTCCCGAGCTTTATATCCTCCAGGCTGTAAAGGATAATCCTGCGGCATTTGAGGGCGCTGAGGGCGTTACTCCCGAAATGCTGGAAAAGATCTCCGGATTCAACAACAAGCTTTTCGGCATCATTGACCTTGGTTCTATCCCTAAGACTATATTTGATGAGGGCACTGTATGGAACGCAGCTGCTATCGGTCTGCTGCTCATACCCATTATCTCAGGTGTTATCCAGCTGGCAATGACCATTTACAGCACCGCTAAGCAGAAGAAGCTTAATCCCGAGGCTTCCGCTCAGATGGGCAGCATGAACATGATGCTTTACATCATGCCCCTGTTCTCTGTATGGATCGCATTCTCCTATCCCGCAGGTATCGGTTTCTACTGGATATGCTCCTCTCTCGTTGGTCTTATCCAGATGTTCGTTCTCAACAAGATATATACTCCCGAGTATGTTGCAAAGCTGGTTGAGAAAGACAAGCTCAAAAAGAAAAATCAGAAAAAATCAGGCATTATGCAGAAATACAATGAGATGCTCCAGGAGCAGCTCAAGCAGCAGAACGGCGGCACTTCAAATAACGGCAGAATGACATCGGCTCCTGTTGTAAGAGATGAAGAAACAGGCGAAGAAATCAAGCTTTCCAAGTCTCAGGCAAAGGATTACGAGAGAAGAATTATTGCCGAGGCAAGAAGAAAACAGGCTGAAATGTACGGCGACGGCAGCGTAAGCAGCGATAACGACGATGAATAAAAATCCGATACAGAAAGGATGTTTCAATATGAAAAAGGAATTTACCGCAAATACCGTAGAAGAAGCTAAGAAGCTTGCAGCAGCAGAATTCGGCGTTGATATCAGCAAGCTTACCGTAACAGTTGTTGAGGAAGAGAAGAAGGGCTTTCTCGGAATCGGCAGAAGCAATGCAAAGATAGTTGCAGAGTATGAACCCAGCAAGGCTGAGATCGCTGCCGACTATATCAAGGAAATTCTCAAGTGCATGAACATTGACGCTGAACTGGATATCACTGAAAATGAGGACGGCGCAGTTATTGATATCAAGGGCGACACCACAGGCGCTGTTATCGGCAGAAGAGGCGAGACTCTGGACGCTATCCAGTACCTTGCTTCCATGACCGCAAACAGAGGCGACAAGGAATACTACAGAATAAGCCTTGACTCCTGCGGATACAGAGAGAAGAGAAAAGCTATTCTTGAAGAGCTTGCAAAGAAGATCGCCAAGAGCGTTCTCAGAAGCGGCAGAACCTCCACTCTGGAGCCTATGAATCCTTATGAGAGAAGAATCATTCATGCGGCTGTAAGCGAGATAGAGGGTGTTACCTCCAAGAGCATCGGTGAGGAACCTTACAGAAGAGTTGTTATTTCTTCCGTAAACGGCAGACCTGAGCGCAAGGGCAATTCTCAGAGAAGAGGAAACGGAAAGCCCCGCCAGAAGAGAGAGCCTTATTCCATGGATCTTATGAAGACCTCTTTCGAAAAGGACTACAAAAAGCCCAAGCCTGAGGACAGTATGTTCGACGGAGAGCTTTACGGAAAGATTGATCTTTAATTAAATTCAAGAAAAAGTCGGTTGCGTGCCGACTTTTTTTATAGGCATTGTTCCACGTGGAACATTTGACAGAAGATGACAAAATGGGCGAACTTTCAAAGCTTCCGAATATAGGAAAGACAGTTGAGGAGCAGCTCAACGGCGCAGGCATATTTACATATGACGAACTCAAAGCAACAGGTGCGGAAAAGGCATGGCTGAAACATTCAGGAGAATGACAGCTCTGCTTGTATTCACAGACTGCTTGCTTTGGAGGGTGCGATACAATAACCGAGCTGCCGCAGGACAGAAAAGACGAGCTTAAAAAATTCTATGAGCTTCACAAATTATATTGAAAAGGAAAAACAATATGAATATTATCTCTTTTGAAGAGTTTGAAAAGATGTTTGCAGAGCAGGGCTTTGAGATTAGCCAAAGTCAGTATGATATGCTTGACAAATATGCTCATATTCTGGTGGAATATAACAAGGTGATGAATCTTACGGGAATAACCGACCCTATGGGTATATCAGAAAAGCATTTTCTGGACAGTCTGCTTATTTTCAAATACTGCGATATTCCTCAGAACGGCAGGGTGATTGATGTGGGAACGGGCGCAGGCTTCCCAGGAGTGCCGATGAAGATATATCGCCATGACCTTGATGTAACTCTCCTTGACAGCCTTATGAAGCGTGTGAAGTTTCTTGAAGCAGTGGCTGCGGAGACACTTCCTATGACCTGTATCCATGCCCGTGCAGAGGACGGGGGACGTGACAAGTCACTTCGTGAGAGCTATGATGTGGCAGCTGCAAGAGCTGTGGCGGCTCTCCCTGTGCTGGCTGAATACTGCCTGCCATTTGTTAAGGTAGGGGGCAGCTTCATTGCCATGAAGGGTCCAAATGAAAATATCAGCGAGGGCAATAATGCTGTAAAGACACTGGGTGGAGAAATATCCAATGTGTATGAATATGCGCTTCCGTGCGGCGACAAGAGGGTTATCGTTGAGATAAAAAAAATATCAGCCACACCGACAAAATATCCACGAGTAGGCGCTCAGATTTCAAAGAAGCATCTGTGATTTGCTGAATTAACCTTGGAATAGAATAATAAATGTCGCAGGGCGGCGAAATATTAAGCTTTATTTTAGGCATAAAGGGCATTACAATTATATCATCAACAAAAGAAAGGATGATATGTAATGCCCTTTAAAATTAACTTATTAGAAAATATAGGCGGCGTTATAATGAACGAAAAGCCTGCGGGCAAGGTTGTTGAGGTGGATATTGACAGAATATATCCTAACCCGAATCAGCCCAGAAGAAAATTTACTGAAGAGGACTTAAAAGAGCTGGCCGCAAGCATCAAGACAAACGGACTTATACAGCCTATAATCGTCCGTCGGCTTGATATTGGCTATGAACTTGTGGCAGGGGAAAGGAGACTTCGTGCGGCACATCTCTGCGGTATGACGATGATCGCCTGCATTATTGTGGAGACCACAGAAAGAGGTTCTGCAATAATGGCTCTCACGGAGAATATGCAGCGTAAGGATCTTAACTTTTTTGAAGAAGCGGAAGCTATCAGTGTGATGATCGAACTGTTTGGCTACACTCAGGAAGATGTGGCTGTGAGGTTGGGTAAGTCGCAGTCAACGGTGGCAAATAAGATACGTCTGCTGAAATTTACCCGCCCTGAACGAAAAGCTATGCTTGAATACGGCTTTACTGAAAGACACGCCAGAGCTTTACTGTGCGTCAATGATGTTACTCTCAGAACTCAGCTTATTGAGGAAATATACCGCCGCAGGCTCAATGTGGAAAGTACGGAAAAGCTTATTGAAATGAGAATGAAAGAAAACAAGGAAATGGTCAGAATAAAGAAGTGCCGAGGGGCATTTAAGGATGTGAGACTTTTTGTGAATACCATAAATCATGCTGTAGAGGTGATGAAAGCAGCAGGCATTGAAGCTGAAATGCGCAAGAGCAAGCAGAAAGAATACACTGAATATGTTGTTCGTATTCCTAACAAGAGTGCATAGCAGATATATTACATAATACAAATTGTTCCACGTGGAACATCTGATTTCAGAAATTTATTTGATTTATCATAATTGGAGAATGTTCCACGTGGAACATTCTTTTTTTATTACCTTTGCCAGTTGCAAATAGTCTCCATCAATGCTATAATATTATAGTAATGAGAAAATACTCCTGAAAAGGAAATGAATTTTACTCAAAACAGTGGTTTTGAGATATTTTTTGCTTTATTGGAAAGGAAATTCATATAATGACTAAAATTATTGCGGTCGCCAATCAGAAAGGCGGCGTTGGCAAATCAACTACTGTGGTAAATGTGGCTGCATCTATCGGAATAAGGGGTCAGAGGGTGCTTTGCATTGATATGGACCCTCAGGGCAACACTACCAGCGGCTTTGGAATAAGAAAAAAGTCAGTCTCGGTGACTGTTTATGATATTCTTATGGGAAAAAGACGTATTACCGAGGGAATAATTGAGACAGCTTATAAGAACGTGTCTGTAATTTGCAGCACATCTGCTCTTGCAGGCGCTGATATTGAACTTGTTAATCTGGATAACCGCTCAAACCGCCTTAAAATGCAACTGCTGACGGTGAAAAATGACTATGACTACATATTTATCGACTGTCCGCCCTCGCTTTCACTGCTTACTATAAACGCACTTTGTGCATCTGACTCAGTGCTTATCCCGCTTCAGTGTGAGTATTATTCGCTGGAGGGACTTTCTCAGCTGGTGGAGTCTATCAGGCGTGTAAAGCAGCATTATAATCCCAATATTGATATTGACGGCATTGTGTTCACCATGTTTGATGCGAGACTTAACCTTACAAATCAGGTAGTTGCTGAGGTTCAAAAGCATTTTCCAAAGAAAGTTTATCGCACAGTTATTCCAAGAAATGTTAAGCTTTCGGAGGCTCCCAGCTTTGGTAAGCCTGTCATTTATTATGACAAGTCATCCAGAGGTGCAGAGGCGTATGAACATCTGGCAGAGGAAATGCTCACCCGTCACGGTATTAAGGACATCACTCCAAAGCCTGTGAAGAAAAAGCTGCTTGGCGGCATAAAAGTCTGATTTTACAATGATTTACAATGAAAGGAACGATTTAAATGGCTCTCGGCTCAGGTCTTGACGCTCTTTTTGAAGATAATGCAATAGAAAACAAGGAATCTCAGACATTACGTATGTCGGAGATCGAACCAAACAAATCCCAGCCCCGTAAGGCTTTTGATGAAGAAGAGATAAGGGGATTGGCTGAATCTATCCGTGAACATGGTCTTATTCAGCCTATTGTTGTGCGCCCTATGCCAAACGGCATTACTTACCAGATAATCGCAGGCGAGCGAAGATGGCGTGCCTGCCGTGTGCTGGGTCTCACAGAAGTGCCTGTTATCATTCGTGAGATGGACGACTTTGAGGCATCTCAGCTGGCTATAATCGAGAATGTTCAGCGATCTGACCTGAATCCTGTTGAAGAAGCTGCGGCTTATAAGGAACTTATTGATAAGTATGGCATGACACAGGAGTCACTTTCGAAGACAATGGGTAAATCCCGCCCATATATTGCAAACTCCATGCGTTTGTTGACACTTCCCGATGAAGTGCTTGAAATGCTGAGAAACGGGGACATTACCACAGGTCACGCCAAGGTACTTATGTCTATCAATGATAAGATGAAGATGATAATGGCAGCCGAGATGGTTGTAAAGGACAAGCTCAGTGTTCGTGACACAGAAAAGCTGGCTGCACGTTTCAATGGCGAGGGCGATGACGACGCTGTCATCAAGACAGAGCCTAAGGATAAGCAGATGAAGAATTTCTTTACTGAAATGGAGCTTAGTTTAAAGGACAGGCTTAACCGTGGTGTTAAGATAAGCGGCAACGGAAACGGCAAGGGCAAGATCGTTCTCACTTTTGAGGACAAGGACGACCTTTGCAGGCTGACAAATGAGCTTATAAGCATTGAAAACGGCAATTATAATAGTGAAAATTAAAACACAATAGCCGCAGTGTTCCACGTGGAACATTGCGGCTATTTTTATCACATCAGTTATCACATTAAAGAAAGTATATCTTCGTTTGAAAGCTTCGGCTGTGCGGTACGGTTAATGGAAAATGCCAGCAGGTGAGCTGTCCGCTCAATGAGCTTGTCAATATCACGGGGAGTTACCATCATATTCGGCAGGTGTTTATCGGGGGCTGTGCCTGTGATGCTGTGGACGATGCTGTGCATATCAACTACGGTGGGCACGCCTATTGCAATGACAGGGATACCCAGAGTTTCCTTTGAAAGCTCCTTGCGGCGATTCTGAACGCCTGAGCCGGGGGAGATACCTGAGTCGGTTATCTGAATGGTCGTGCCAAGACGTGAGATATCGCTGCAGGCAAGGGCATCAATGGCGATTATGCAGGTGGGCTGAACCTTTTCACAGACGGCATATATCATCTCCGAGGATTCAATGCCTGTCTGCCCCATAACACCTGCGGAGAGCACCGAGACAGAATTAAGCTGCAGACCCGAAAGTTCAGAACCTACGTTTTCTTTTGTGACATGACGTGTGGCGATAATGCGTGATGCACTGAGAGGACCGAGAGCGTCGGGGGTTATGCTCTTATTGCCAAGACCTACCACAAGCAAACGTTCCTTGTTGGGGATAAGTGCGGACAACTCATCGGAAATGTTTGAGGACTGCTCCGCAAAATCCTGGGGGTGAGCGGAAAGACGGTCTGTTTCAATAGTAATGTATCTGCCCTTGCTTTTGCCTATGCGAATGCCTGCGACCATGTCATCAACGATTATTTCGGTAATGGAGCAGACGGAGCTTTTCCTCAGCTTGCGGCGTATGCCTTTTGGAAGCTGGTTTGAGTCGGGGTCAAAAAGCTCCACTGCCAGATCGGTACGTGAATACTTTGATGAAAGCATTTTCATTACACCTTTCTTGATTTATATAACTGATTGTATTATGTACAAAATAACTAAAAATACCCGTGATGTGTATTAGAAAATTTTACATTGAATTCTATTGAAATTACTGCCGCAAGATGGTATAATATTATAGTGTCCGAAAATATTTGGCCGACAATAAATGTTTTCGAGGCAGGATTTTATAAGCGTGATTGGAACGATGTCATTACGCTCCGCAAAAGCCAGCACCGTGTCGATGGCTTTATTCACGGCTGTTAATCCGTTTACAGATAAAACAGATAAATATGTTAATGGCTGTGGGTGTTATCATTCACAGAAAACTTTTGATGGAGGTTCAACATTATGCCTAATATTAAATCCGCTAAGAAGAGAGTAAAGGTTATCAACGCTAAGACACTTCAGAACAAGATGGTTAAGTCCAACCTTAAGACTGTTATCAAGGCTGCTGACGCTGAGAAGTCCCCTGAGGCTATCAAGCTTGCTATCAAGAAGGTTGACCAGGCTTGCGCTAAGGGTATCATGCACAAGAACCAGGCTGCAAGAAAGAAGAGCCAGCTCGCTAAGAAGCTCAACGGCTAATTTTTTCAGCAACTTAAAGTAAATATACTTAAAGCCATTTTCGGGAATACTCGGAAATGGCTTTTTTATTTGTTCCATTAAAAATAAAAATGACTTTCAACAATTTTCTAATGAGTGTTGAAAGTCATTTTGTTTTCTGAAAACAGAGTTTGTTATAAAGTTCCACGTGGAACAAAAACTGAGATTGATAAAAAAATTTATCCGTTTCCTTTTTTACTGCAAAAAAAATGCTGCCCCAGTGTAAACTGCAGCAGCATTTTGAATATCCTGTGATTACTTGGAAGGAGTGATGATTGTCTTTCCACCCATGTAAGGCTGGAGAGACTTGGGGATATTTACGGAACCGTCTGCATTGAGGTTGTTTTCAAGCAGAGCGATAAGCATTCTGGGAGGTGCGGCAACGGTGTTGTTAAGAGTATGGGCAAAATACTTTCTGCCGTCCTCTGCCTTTACTCTGATGCCAAGTCTTCTTGCCTGAGCGTCGCCAAGATTGGAGCAGCTTCCTACCTCAAAGTACTTCTTCTGACGGGGGCTCCATGCCTCAACATCGTAGGACTTGACCTTCAGGTCTGCAAGGTCACCGGAGCAGCACTCGATGGTTCTTACGGGAACGTCCATGGAACGGAAAAGCTCAACGGTGTAGTGCCACATCTTGTGGAACCACTCCATGCTGTCCTCGGGCTTGGAGATAACTATCATCTCCTGCTTTTCAAACTGGTGGATACGGTAAACGCCTCTTTCCTCGATGCCGTGAGCGCCCTTTTCCTTACGGAAGCAGGGAGAGTAGCTGGTGAGGGTATGAGGAAGTGTGGATTCATCAACAACTGTATCAATGTACTTACCGATCATGGAGTGCTCACTTGTACCGATGAGGTAAAGATCCTCGCCCTCAATCTTGTACATCATAGCATCCATTTCGGCAAAGCTCATAACGCCTGTTACAACGCTTGAACGGATCATGAAAGGAGGAATACAGTAAGTAAAGCCCTTGCCGATCATGAAGTCTCTTGCGTAAGCGGTAACTGCGGAGTGGAGACGTGCAATGTCGCCCATGAGATAATAGAAGCCGTTTCCTGCAACCTTTCTTGCGGCGTCAAGGTCGATGCCGTTAAGACGCTCCATAATATCGGTGTGATAGGGAACCTCGAAGTCGGGAACTACAGGCTCACCGAAACGCTCAAGCTCAACATTTTCGCTGTCGTCCTTACCAACGGGAACGGAAGGGTCAATGATGTTGGGGATAGTCATCATTATCTTCTTGATCTTTTCAGCAAGCTCGGTCTCCTGAACTTCAAGCTCAGCAAGACGGTCGCCGAAGCGTGTTACCTGAGCCTTGACTTCCTCAGCCTCTTCCTTCTTGCCCTGACCCATAAGAGCGCCGATCTGCTTGGAAAGCTTGTTTCTCTGAGCTCTCAGCTCATCAGCCTCCTGCTTTGCAGCACGGGACTTAGCGTCCAGGTCGATTACCTCGTCAACAAGAGGAAGCTTGCTGTCCTGAAACTTCTTCTTGATATTTTCTTTTACGATGTCGGGATTTTCTCTGACAAATTTGATATCCAGCATTTTTTTCATTCCTTTTATAAATATGATATCGCATTTTGCGAAATATACAACTATATAATTATAGCAATATAAGCGAAAAAAATCAAGAGGATTTAAGTAAATATGAGGGATTTTTAATATTATTGGGGGACAAAATATAAATTCACGGCAGAATTATTGCTCAAGCTTCTTTTCATTCCTTGTAAGCCATATGAACTGGGATACGAACATGATAACTGCCGCAAGATTTCCCGATGACTGGCTCATTACGTAATCCATGGTGGTGATGTTTGGAGATATCATCTGATGGATATCGGGGACAAGCACAAGTATCAGCTGCCATGGGAGTATGTTGAACAGAAGCATTTTTCTGGGAAGAATAGTGCGGTTTGAAACTATCGAAATGAAGCTGCCCAGCAGCAGAAGAGCGATGAAAGGATATGCGATAGAGGCGGCGGGCATAAATCGGCTGTAGTAGTCATCAACCAGACGTACTGCTGTTTCTCTGCCGAACTCAGCGGAAAAAACGGTCATCCAGTAGGAAAGTGTGCCGATGAAAAAGTGGAGCGCTGCGCCTGTGCATATGTATGCAAGTCCGCCGTATTTCATAACTGCACGCAGCTTGCGGCACTTGGGGTCTATCTGGTCTAACATGGCTTTTATGCCGAATGAATAGAAAAACATTCCTACCAATCCCGTTGCAAAAAGCAGCACGGGCCGCCACAGCTGATAAGAGCCGATCATGTAGGCTTCACGGACATATAGTCCCCTGTCGGATTTGTCAGAATGTATTATGCTGAGGGCGAGGTCGCCTACGACCATGAGCAGTGCACCCAATGCGCCCAGCATCAGGTCAAGCTTCATTTTTTTTGCGTCGATTTTCATATTTCTCCTCCGATAGCTTGGTTTGCTATAATTAGCATACGCTAATTATAGCATTAAAAAATAGGGGTGTCAATATATGATTGACAGGCTTTTTACAGACTGTTATAATATTTACATAAGCTTTTATGGGGTGATAATATGGTTCTTTTAGTTGTAGATGCGCAGGAACTTATAACGACTGACAAGCTGTATATGGCTGACAGGTTCATTGCCAATGTAAAGCAGCTTATCGGAGAGGCAAGGGCAAATGGCGTTGAGGTCATATATGTCCGCCATGATGACGGCGAGGAGTGTGAACTGACAAAAGGCAAAGCAGGGTATGAGATATACAGCGGCTTTGCTCCGGCTAAGGGTGAAAAGATTTTTGACAAGCGGGTGAACAGTCCGTTCAGAGACACGGGGCTGCTTGAATATCTGCATTCAAAGGGGGAGAATGATATTATCATTACGGGACTGCAAACGGATTATTGCATTGATGCGTCGGTAAAATGCGGCTTTGAACATGGTTTCAGGGTAATTGTGCCGAATTTTGCAAACTCGACTTTTGACAACGAATATATGTCCGCCGAAAACAGTTATATATATTATAATGAATTTATGTGGAATGGCAGGTATGCTGAGTGCATTTCAGTTGAAGCTACAATAAGTCTTATGAAAAAAAGCAAAAACGGCTGAAATTTTACTGCGGTCTTACACGGCCATCATTCAGACTTCCCAATGATATGATAATATAGAGATATAATAACATTGAGGGGGATCATAATGAATGTGGTATTGTTGGCTGTGGCATTTTATGGGGGATTTTTTCTGCTGTTTACGCTTCCCGTCATAATATTTATTGTGAAAAATGCTCGGAAGAACGGCAGGCTCAATGATATCACCCAAAGTGCGGAAATAATGTGCAGGCTGGCGGATATCCACTATCAGTAAAATAGTTTGAATTGACTTACCAATATCTGCTCTGATATAATTATGTCGGAGGGGAAATAATATGGAAAAAATCAAACCTACGCTTAACGGAGCTGCGGAAACAATGCTCCAGAGCTTTTATGCACGTGCAAAATACTCGAAAAGCAAGAACTGCAAGTTTTATGACGCAAAGGCTGTTGAAATTGTTAACAAGCTGGACTATGATTTTGATGACGCTCACAGCGACTCTACCATGGGCAACGGAGTTATTGCAAGGTCTATAGTTCTGGACGAGCTGGTGGGGGATTTTATCAAGAAAAATCCCGACTGCGTTGTTGTGAACATTGCCTGCGGTCTTGATACGAGATTTTACCGCATGGATAACGGCAGGATAACATGGTACAATCTTGATCTGCCCGAGACCATTGAGGTCCGTGACCAGATATACAACGAGCATGGACGTGTTTCCACTATCGGTGCATCTGCTTTTGACCCGTCATGGCCCGAAAAGGTCACTGTAAGAGGAAAAATGCTTTTCGTTATTGAAGGTCTTTCCATGTATCTTACAGCGGAGGAAAACGCAAAGATGCTGAGCATTATCCGTGATAATTTTGACAATGCCTATGTTATTATGGAGTGCCTGGCGAAAAAGTGGGTCAACAAGGAAGATCTCGAGAAGTCCATTCAGAAAACAGGTGCGAAATTTGTTTTCGGTGCGGACAGCTTTGATGATCTGGGTGACGTGGCAAAGGGCTTTGAAAAGGTCAAGGACGACAACATTACCCGTGGCATGGTGAAGATATATCCTATACTGAAGCCGTTCCGGAATCTGAAGTTTATCAACAAGTTTGTGCAGAAAATGCTGATTTTCAGGAAGAAGTAACAGTCGGATACGACCAATATGATAAAAAACCATCGCATGATCTTATGATCGTGCGATGGTTTTTTTTAATTTGTATGCGTATTGCATTATACGGTAGGCCCGTTTGTTGACCTGAGATATACGGACAATAGCTCGAGAGCGGTCTCTTTTTGCTGAACGGTGCAGTGGTCAAGCTGTTCCAGAAGCTCCGCCTGCTTGGCGGCAAGGTTTGGATTGTCATCGGTAAGCACTGCATCGGGGGTGATATGCAGTGCTCCGCATATTTTAAGGATAGTTTCTATTCTCATGTTAACGGTGCCACGTTCAATGTCGGCATATGTTCTGTCGGAAAGATTTGCGGCGTCGGCTACTTCACTTTGTGTAAGTCCCGCTTTCTTGCGTATTGCCAGCAGTTTATTGCCTATTGTTCTGAAATCATATACAAGCATTATCTTTCTCCTTTTAAAATTATAATAGGAATAATAGCTCATATTTAATCGTATTTTTACCTATTTATAAGAATTATACTTCCTATTTCACTTGACAAACAGGAAGAATAATAGTATAATTATAGGAAGAATAATTCATATTTATATGAATTAAAATTATTATCTTCAGGGGGAAAGATGATATGAGAGCTTGTAAATGTCCCGGCTGCGGTGCTGAACTGAATATTGATGACAACAACAGGGATTTTGCATTTTGTCAGTACTGCGGTGCGAAAATCATGCTTGATGATTACAGAAGCACGCAAAGAATTGTTGATGAAGCAAGGTTAAAAGAAGCTGAAATAAAAATGCGTCAGCTTGAATTGGAAGAACGAAAGCAGGCACAGGCAATAGAAGAACGGGAAAAGGCACGCCGACAGGAGCAGGAACGTGAGCTAAGTGAAAAAAATGAGAAAAAGCGTTTTCTCCTGATATCTGTTATAACATTTTTGGTTTCTCTGTTTTTTATAGTTATAGGAGTTGTTTTATGCGCAGGCTCTGATACAGATAATTCAATTATTGCAGGATTTTTCCTTTTGAGCATAGGATTTATAATTATGGCAGTCCTTTTTCTGATATTGAAGTGGCGCAATGATGCAGAAAATGCCCGCAACGGAATGGTCAAACTAACGTTTAGTGGAAATCAGGATGAAAATTATCAGGTGGCTCAGTCTAATTATGCCAAAATGGGGTTTAAAAATATTATGGCTGTTAATCTCCAAGATCTTTTTCTGGGTGTGTTGGATAAGCCAGGAAAGGTTGAATCAATAACGATTGATGGACTTTCTCCTATTTATGGAAAATGGTATTCCCCGGATGCGCAGGTAATTATAAAATATCATGGCTTTGCAAACAAAAAAGGCTAATTTTTTGCAGCGCTTAGAAAAATAACATTTAACTAAATAATAACAGAATATAGGGGGCTGACTGTATGTTTAAAAGATTTGTATTATTATTTATGTCATTGATTATGGCATTAAGCTTTTCAGGTTGTGATAGTTCTTCGTTCCAAAAAGATTTTTCAGCTAAAGATGCGCTTAAAATAGAAGATATCGACTGGAACATTGTTGAATCAACTTTAGATGGTCAAAGTATAGTTTCGTTTAATTACAAAAATAAAACTAAATACACAATTCTTGATGTTGAAATGAAATTTGTTCAAAAAGAGGGAACAACAAAAATTGATCGTTCGGTATTTGATGATTTGAAAAAAAGCGATTACTGGACAGATGAAAAAATATCAGAAATTTATATAATGGGATACAACAGAAAATGTGCTAAACCAGGCGAATCGGTAGGAGATTCTCCGTGTAATATAAACGGTACATATACTTTAGTTTCTGATATAGATCAATTTGATGTGATGGAACCCGATTCGGTTGAAATTGCCTTTATAGGAAAAGATGGATTGTGTTATACTGTTTATTATGACTACAAGTCTCAGACGTTTAGCGAATCTACATTAGGCGGAAAAAATATTCATGAATGGTCTGAAAGTGAGTTAAGCAAGAAATTGCCAAAAGAAAAATTTACAGCAGTAGTTGTTACAACTGATAAGGACGACTGCTTTTCATTTAAGGCATATGATATATCTCGAAATGATTTTGAAAATTATATAGAAAGCTTAAAAAATAATGGCTTTGATATAATCAAGAATGATGGAAGCAACTCATTTAATGCAAAGGATTCTGATGGGGCAGAGGTAAGCTTTAATTACGTTCCACTTGAAGAATGTATGGGTGGTAAAATCGAATTAAAGGGTTTAAGGACTGAAACTACGGCGGTCACAACAACCAATGAGATAAAAGTTGATATGGAAGCAGATACTGCTTCATCGGCTGTTACAACGGCTGCAACGGATAATAAGAATGAAACTGATGAATTACTTGCTATACTCGATGAAATAAAAGATGATATTGATGCTACAAAAAAAATTATCAATGAAGAAGCTGTTAAAACAAATGATAAAATTGGTGATTCATACGATGGATATATAAAAAATGTAAATTCTCTCAGAGAGTGGTATGATTTTACCGAAAATGAATCATCAGCATTATATAAAAGAGTATTAGAAAAATCATATGAATATTTTTGCTTAGCGGCAGCATCTCCAAATCATACGGATAGTAAATTCATCAAAAATGTAATGGAAAGCTATACGGAAGAGATATATGATAATGCTTTGAATGACTATGGTTCACAGATATATGACGATATATATCCGGATATTTATGAACATTATGATGAGATAATAAACACTGGCATTGATAAAAATTTTGATGATTGGCTTAATACATCAACTGAGTTTTATGATGAGTGGCTTAATTCCAGTACAGATTTTTACAACAGCTGGGTCGAGGCTAGCTCTAACATTTACACCTTTTGTTTAAATGTCGAAAACTCTTTTATGCTTGAAAATTACAACATTAAGCCTATATATGAAGAAGAAATAAGCAAAATAAACAGCAGTTTTGAAAATAATGATCAAACAATAAGCAATGACAGTGTTGATAATATGAATAAAGAAGATGAGATTTCTATTATAAATGCTTTAGAGGAACTATCTGATATATCCGATGAATATGTAAGTGTTGTGGATAAGCTTAAAGAAAATCCTAATGATTATGATGCGATTGAGGAGTATTTAAGTGTAATCATAAAACTTGCTAAACTTGTTGAAAAATATGAAAATGAAGATTATGTTGAAATGCAAAATGATTTTACTGATGAGGAGAAAGCTTATTACATGAATCTTTATAAGGAAATAGATGATAAAATGACTAAAGCAAATGAAGAACTTGAAAAGCTTGATATTACTCTGTTTGATTAAAAAAATCCCCCGCCAAATCAAAAGCTTGGCGGGGGATATCATTTTATAGGTTAAATTATTCCTCAGGCGCTTTCCTGTTATCAATATAGAACTTGATAAGATCAGCTGCCTGTTCGGTGGTGAGCTTTTCGCTGTTAATGCACAGCTCGTAGCTGTCGCTGGCACCCCACTTGGTCTCGGCATGGTAGTTGTGGTAAGACGCTCTTGCCTTGTCCATGCGGTTGAGCTTTGCCTGAGCTTCCTTTATGGAGATGTTCTCAAGCTTTGCGGCTCTGGCTGCTCTGTATTCGGGGGAAGCGGTGATGAACACGCTTACTACATCGTAGTCGTCCTTGAGGATATAATCGGCGCATCTTCCGACGATAACGCAGGGACCGTTCTTTGCTGCTTCACGGACTGCGTTTATCTGTGCTTCGTATGCCACCAGCTCAATGGGCTTGCCCATATAGAAGCCGCCGTTCTGGGCGTTCATTACCAGTGAATACATAAGGCTGGAAGTGGGTGTCTCCTCGAAATTCTGCAAAAAGCTGTCGCACAGACCGCTCTGCTTTGCTGCTGCGGTTATCAGCTCCTTGTCATAGAAGGGAATGCCAAGCTTTTCTGCCAGGCACTTGCCTATCACTCTTCCTCCGCTGCCAAAACGTCTTCCGATAGTGATTATCTGTGTTTTTGCCATATGGACCATCCTTTCCGATGATTTATTTTAAGCGTGACCCGTTAAACTGTAATTTTAAGACAATTTGATTGCGGCATTTAATACTGATCCTCAATCAACCTATAGACAAATCCTCGGCTGAAATAAGCCCATTCTTCGTCAAGCTCCCTTGCCGGGCGACAAGCCCGCCTGCAGTCGCTTTCCTAGACTGGTCTTATTTCATCTGTCGGCTTTGTCTATAGAACGATTAAAGATTAGTATAAAAATACCAAAATAAGTTTATGGGACTGCTTTTGTTTCATTTATTTCATTTTTCTGAGGTTAATGGTAAGAAGTGTAATTGCCAGAATAAATGCCATTCCGTCTGCCACGGGGCCTGCCCACAGAACGCCCTCAACTCCCATGAATGTAGGAAGTATGAACATTGCGGGGATAAGGAAAAGTACCTGACGGGAAAGGCTGAGTATTGCCGAGAACGCAGGCTTGCCTATTGCCTGGAAGAATATGCCGCTTACCAGCTGGAAGCCGTTTATGCAGCAGAGCATAAGGAATGTGCGCATACATTTTACGGCAAACTCATTGTAAAGCTGCGACTCGCTTCCGAAGATGCTTACTACCGACATGGGAGCAAACTGGAAAAGCAGGAATGCGCATATGAGCACAGATTCTGCAATGATAAGGGTTATTTTCAGAGTTTTCTTTACTCTGTCAGTCTGACCGCTGCCGTAGTTGAAGCCGAATATGGGCTGTGCGCCTGTGGCAAGACCTATTACAACGGCTATCATTATCTGGTTGACCTTCATGGTGATACCCATGGTGGTCATGGGTATCTCGGCACCGTATATGCTCATTGCGCCGTACTTTACCAGCAGGTTGTTGGAAACTGCCATTACCAGCACTATGGACATCTGGGTGATAAAGCTTGAAACGCCCATGGAGCATATCTTTTCAATGGCTTTGAGACGGGGTCTGAGATATTCTTTTTTCAGCCTGATGTGACGGAGTCTGAATATGTAATACCAAACGCACATTGCGGCGTTTACGAACTGACCCAGGATAGTTGCTATGGCTGCGCCCTTTATGCCCCACTTGAACACGAAGATGAACAGGGGGTCGCAGATGAGGTTGATGACGCTTCCTGCCAGCAGGCCTGCCATGCTGAACTTGGGGCTGCCGTCTGCACGGATAACGCCTGAATAGCCAACGCTGATACATGAGAAGGGAAGACCGATGGCAATTATCCTGCCGTAGTCCAGCGCATAAGGGAGAGTTTCGGAGGTAGCTCCGAAAAGCATACAAAGTGGCTTTGTAAAGATAAGGTATATGGCTGCCAGTATCACGCCCACTATTACCAGAAAGACGGACGCTCCGCCAACGCCCTCTGCGGCGTGTTCGGGTTCGTTTGCACCCAGCTTCAGGCTCAGATATGCGGCTGCACCGTCGCCAAGCATAAGGGCAAGCGCCAGTGCAATGACGGTCATTGGCATAATTACGTTTGTGGCACCGTTGCCAAGGTAGCCTATTCCTCTGCCGATGAATACCTGATCTACTATATTATATAGTGCATTCACCACCATGCAGATTATTCCGGGGACGGAGAACTGCAAAAGCAGCTTGCCTACAGGTTCGGTGCCCAGGGGATTTTTTGATTCTATTGTCTGTTCCATTTTCATTTATACGGAACTTTCCGCATTCCTTTCATCTTCTTATTTTAGGTAATTATAACATATTTTTATTTAAATTGCAAGCTGAATGTTTGGGCAGATGAAAAATCAAACTTGCAAAGATGACTTCTTAGTACCACTATTATTATAGTATATGATATCCCGATTGGGGAGTGGATATCATGGGCATGTTGCGGATATGTCCCAAAAATCAGGGATGTCACGCCGCAGAACCGCAATATGCGGTAAATAGACGTTTTTCAAATGTTACGTCTGTTACCGTTTTGTGATAAGTTAAGAGATTTTACGGTGGATTTTGTGAAAATTGTGCAAGTTGCCGTGAAAATCCTCAGGAAAATTTGTTATAATAATGGTTGTAGTGCATTTTGAATTGTGCTATAATAAAACCATGCTAAAAGCACCAATTACCAATTATTAAAGAATTTGGAGGAAAACAATTATGAAGAAGTTTCTTGCCGCTCTTGCAGCTTCTGCAATGGCACTTTCTATGATGAGCATTTCCGCAATGGCTGAGGGTATCGACGGTGAAGGCGATGAGATCGATGACGACGAAGAAATCGTTGAGGAAGTAACTACCGAAGAGGTTGTTGAGGAAGTTACCGAGGCTACCGAAGAGGAAGTTCCTGCTCCCGCTCCTTCTCCTGCAACAGGCAACTCTCCCGTTGCTATGGCAGTTATCCCTGTAGCTCTTGCTGCAGCTGCTGTTGTTGCTAAGAAGGCTAAGTAATCTGAGTTTATACTCAAATCAAAAGCTTCAAAAAAGTCCGTTCCGTTTTCGGGACGGACTTTTTCTTTTGCCTTTAAGCAATCACTATTGCTTAAAAATCAGGCTTTGAGTTAAACGATTACAGGTCAAATGTAATCGTTTAGCTAAAATGTATAAAGAAAATATGCGCAAATTCGGCAATATTGATATAGCTTTTTTTATGCAATAGGTGTATAATTACAATATGAATAATCAGACGGAAAATCCGTCAGCAAGTTTATTAACTGTATAAAAAATTGGAGGAGATTATAATGAAATTCAGAAGAATTGCTTCTGTAGCTGCTGCTTCCGCTATGGCTCTTTCTGTTATGGCAGTAAGCGCATCCGCTGCTGATTACAACGCATTCCTTATGTACACTGATAATGACTGGGCTTGGTCTCATATGTCCGAGGGCATTTCCGGTGATACTACTGTAAGCGGTTACGGTACATACACTGTTTCTGCTGACTGCGAAGCTATGCAGGGCGCAAACGCTAACGGCGCACTCGTATTCTGCGTAGATATCGTAGGCGGCGGCGCTGAGTTTACTGTTGACAACACTGTTGCTACTATCGACAGCATTCTCGTTGACGGTGTTTCTCTCGATGTTGACAACTCCAAGATCGTTTACGGCGATATCGAGGAGAACGGCAACTTCAGAATCGAGATCAAGAACGCTTACGGTCAGACCGGTGACCTCACCGATGAGCACTACTGCCCTATCGATTCCGATAAGTGCAACCCCGCTAACCTCATTGAAGTAACCTTCACACTTGCTGATCCCAACGCTGCTGCTGAGGCTCCCGCTGAGGATGAGGCTGTTGCTGAAGCTCCTGCTGAAGAGACTGTAGCTGAGACTCCCGCAGCTGACACTGCTGCTACTACTCCCGCTGCAACAGGCAACACTTCCGCTGCTGCTCTTGCCGGTGTTATGGCTGTAGCTGCTGCTGCTGCGATCGCAGTTAAGAAGTCCAAGTAATCAATAACAACTCACAAATTTACTCCTTTTCTGAAAGAGTCCGTACCCGTCGGTGCGGACTCTTTTACTTTATTTGCATGATACTGCAAAATAGTTGTGATTTATAAGGGATCGTCTTGGTAACAATGTAGTAACAACGTACAAAGCAATGGTTACAAAATCGTTACAATGCCTATTGAAAATCATACCGATTTGTAATATAATAAAATGTAGATAAATAGGGATAGCTGTCTCAGTGTCCCGAAAAGGTGAGGAGAAATAAAAATGAAAAAAATGAGAGTTATGACCGCAGGTGCGGCTGCACTTCTGACTGTATGCTCAGCTTCTGTAAGTGCTTATGCTCAGTCTGTAATTGATTTTGAGGACGGAAACTACAGCTTCGTATCCATGAAAACAGATGACGGCGGAGATGCTTCCGTTATTTCTGTAGTGGATTTCAACGGCTCAAAGCAGCTGAAAGTCGATGTTCAGGACTGTGCAAACGTTCCTAAGGTAAATTTCAGTATAAATCAGCTTCTTGCTTCCGATGATTTTGACAAGGTAAAGACCATTGAAATGGAGATCACCTTTGAATCAAAGGACGGAGCTACTCCCATTGGCTGGGCAGGCGGTGCCATAGGCACTCAGGGCGGCGAAAAGTCACCTGCATGGGCACAGACTTCATGGGAATGCGGAGAATATGAAAATCCTGTTTCTGAGGTAACTGTTATCCAGAGAAAGTTCCTGCTTCCCTCCGAGAAGTTTGTGAACGGCACCGAAAACACCGATATGCTCCTTATGAGATGGGGCGCTGACGTGGCATATAATATGTATGTTGATAATATCAGATTCCTTGATGACAGCGGAAATGAGATTGAGCTTGCTATCGAAGATACGGCTGATGTTGCTCCCACTGTGACCGAGGCTGCTGAAGCTCCTGCGGAGACAGCTGCGGAAGATACTGCCGAGGAAGCTGCTCCCGAAGAAACAACTGCTTCAACAGAAAATACAGACGGTGCCGAAGTACCCGAGTCCGATGAAAAGACAACATCTACCACCACCGGAAACACCGCTGCGGCTGCGGCTGCAACTGCTGTTGTTATCTCCGGCTATGCGGTCGCTATGACAAGAAAAAAGAATAAGTAATTTTGTGCATAATCAACAAATTACCCCTTTTAACATTGTTTAAAGGGGTAATTGTTTTTATTGTATAAAAAATGGTATAATTACGGTGTGGTTTTGTATATTTGAGACTGAGATGCTGAAAATATACGGAACAGGTACGGGCACAGGAATTATGACGGCCGTAGGGCTGAGAACTGCATATCTGCGGCATACGATATGTGCGGCGGATAGGACGGGCAAATGCAATATCTGCACGAAATGACTTTTTTCTTTGTGGAAAATTGTACATAATGTGAGACATTGGCTTGCAAATTTGTGAGATATGTATCTTGAATTTAGCCTGATGTAATGTTATAATTACTGTACAAATAAATATTTGGTACCAAAGTGTACCAAGGAGGAGATAAAATCATGAAAATGAAAAAGGCACTTGCTTCTGTTGCTGCTGTAGCAATGGCTGCATCAATGGTTTCTGCATTTTCTGTAAGCACCTCTGCTCTTACAGAAGGCACTAAGATCGACTTTGAGGACGGAGATTATTCTTTCGTTTATCTGAACCTCGATGACGGTTCCGATAACTCTGTACTTTCCGTTGAGGACTACGACGGTTCCAAGCAGCTGAAGGTTGACGTTCAGCAGACCGGTAAGGTTCCCAAGGTTTGGTTCGACCTCGACAAGATCACTGCAAGAGAAAACACCGTTCAGATCTCTACTATCGAGATGGATCTTACTTTCGTTCCCAAGAGCGAAACTGAGATGGTAGGCTGGGCAGGCGGCGTTATCGCTTCCGCAGGCGGATTCGATCAGAACGACACGAAGGGTTCTCAGGTTAACCCCAACTGGACTCAGACTGACTGGGCTTCCGAGGACGAGAACGCTTACACTGAGGGTATGCCCGCTAAGGTTCACGCTACCAAGAAGTTCCTTCTTCCTGCTTCCAAGTACACTGCCGAGGGTACCAATCCTTTCTTCGGTATCATGAGATGGGCTGCTGATACTAACTATGTAATGTACGTTGATAACATCGTTCTTAAGGATAAGGACGGCAATGCTCTTCCTGTTGGCGTAACTGCTGCTGCTACCGAAGAGGCTGCTACCACTGAGGAAGCTGCTGCTGAGGAAACAACTGCTGCTGTTGAAGAGACCACCGCTGAAGTAACAGAGGCTGCTACTGAGGCTGAGGTTGTTGAAGACACTGCTGCTGAAGAGGTTGTTGAGGATACCGCTGCTGAGGAAGTTGCTGCTCCTGCTGAGGAAGTAACTGAGGCTGCTGCTGAAGAGGTTACCGAGGCTCCCGCTGCTGATACTGCTGCTACTCCCGTAGCTGCTACAGGCAATGCTGCTGTTGCATCTATCACTGCTGTAATGGCTGTTGCAGGCGCTGCTGCTGTTATCTCCAAGAGAAAGTAATCTTACTAAACTAAATAATTGACGGAACGGTTGATTGATCTGCTTCTAAGCAGATCTGATCGTTACATAAATTTATCGGCTTTATGCCAACAAAGGAGTAAAATATTATGAACATGAAGAAACTTATGGCTGCTTTCACCGCAGCTGCTATGGCTGTAACAATGTCCGCAGTTAGCGCATTTGCTGCTACTGTAACACTCGACGACGGTTATGTTGGTTCTTGGGGTGCAGGTGCTTGCATTCCTAAGACTGAGCTCGAGGCAATCGGCGGCGACGTTAAGGTAACTCTCGACATCGAGACCAAGAACCTTGCTAACACTGCTGACCAGTTCCTCCTCGCTCCCATGGATTACGATAACAGCTGGACAAGAGTTACCGACCAGCTCACTTCCGATACTATGGTTGCTAAGGCTGATGGCTTCATCGTTGTAAAGGAAAATCAGACTTCTGTAGAGTTCGTTATCACTGCTGATACCATTTCTACTCTCGGCGACAGCGGTCTGGGCTTCCAGGTTCAGAACGTAATCGTTAAGTCTGCTAACCTCGAGGCTGGTGCTCCTGAGGCTGCTTACACCATCATTGATGAGGATAAGATTTACGACTACTGCTTCGGCACCGATGAGGCTGCTGCTGAGGACGAGGCTGCTACCGAAGAAGAGGCTGCTCCTGCAGAGGACGAAGCTGCTGCTGACGAGGCTACTGAGGAAGTAGTTGAGGACGCTGCTGCTGACGAGACTGTTGCTGATGACGCTGCTGTTGAGGAAGTTACTGAGGCTGCTGCTGAGGTTACTGAGGCTCCCGCTGCTGACACCACTACTGCTCCTGCTGCTACAGGCAACACTGCTGCTGCTACCATCGCTGTTGTAATGGTTGCTGCCGGCGCTGCTGCTCTTATCTCCAAGAGAAAGTAATTTGAGCTTGAATCTGATTTAAGCCAAACAGCTAAGTAATTAAAGCCGCTCGGATTTTCCGGGCGGCTTTTTTATATCTATTAGAGCAAAATTAAAATTATGGTGAGATGTTACAGTAAATATAATCAGATTTTAATGAAAAAATATGTAGATTTTTTCATCACAATATGTTATAATAATTTCAACAGAAAATTTGAAAGGAAAATATCAAATGAATTTTCTTAAAAAAATAAGTGCGGCGATGGTTTCGGCTACTGTATGTTTAAGCGGCAATCCCGTTGCTGCGGCTGCCTCACCTGCTACGGGCAACACTGAGAGCAGTACCTATATCATCGTTCTGGTGGTTGCGGGTATCCTTATAATCGGTGCTGTTGTGGCCGGCATTATCACAAAAAAGAAAAAGTAATATTTTTAACATTCAAGGAGGATAATTATTATGGGTCTTATTTCAGCTGCTGTTTCATCCGTTTCAGGCGTACTTTCCGATTCCTGGAAGGAAGTTATCGAACCCGATGATATGAGCGACAGCACCCTGCTTGTAAAGGGCGTTGCTGTTAAGAAAGGTTCCAACAAGAAGGGAACCGACAACTATGTTTCCAATGGTTCTGTTATACACGTTTATCCCAACACTCTTATGCTCCTTATGGACGGCGGCAAGATCGTTGACTACAGTGCTCAGGAGGGCTACTATGAGGTAAATAACTCCTCTGCTCCTTCCATCTTCAACGGTGAGCTGAAGGATTCCGTTAAGGAAACATGGAAGAGATTTCAGTTTGGCGGAGTTCCCTCTCAGAAGCAGTATGTTTATTACATCAACACCGCTGAGATCAAGGGCATCAAGTTCGGCACACGCAACCCCGTAAACTATTTCGATAATTTCTACAATGCTGAGCTTTTCCTCCGTGCTCATGGTTCGTACTCCCTCAAGATCACTGACCCTATCAAGTTCTTTACCGAATTTGCTCCCAAGGGCACTGACAGGATCGAGATAAAGGACCTTTCCGAGCAGCTCTTCAATGAGTTTATGGACGCTCTCCAGTCTGCTATCAATCAGATGTCTGTTGACGGCGTGAGAATTTCCGCTATCACATCAAAGTCCAGAGAGCTTTCAAAGTACATGGCTGACGTGCTGGATGCTGACTGGAACGACCTGAGAGGTATCGAGGTATGCTCCGTTGGTCTGGCAAGCATCTCCTATGACGATGAGTCCAAGGCTCTTATCAACATGAGAAACAAGGGCGCTATGATGAGCGACCCCACTATCAGAGAGGGATTTGTTCAGTCCTCCGTGGCTCAGGGAATGCAGGCAGCAGGCTCCAACACAAGCGGCGCTGCAAATGCTTTCATGGGTATGGGCATGGGTATGAACGCAGCGGGCGGATTTATGAGCGCTGCTTCCCAGACAAATGCGGCTCAGATGGCACAACAGCAGGCAGCTCAGCAGGCTGCACAGCAGGCTGCACAGCAGAATCAGGCAGCTAACGGGTGGAAGTGCTCCTGCGGAACTGTAAATACAGGCAACTTCTGTTCCGGCTGCGGCTCCAAGAAGCCTGAGAACACAAGCTGGACCTGCTCCTGCGGTACGACAAATACGGGCAGATTCTGCTCCAACTGCGGCTCTCCCAAGCCTGCAGGCGAGTGGGTATGCTCCTGCGGCACAAAGAACACAGGCAACTTCTGCTCAGGCTGCGGCGCAAAGAGACAGTAACCGTAAGGCAATGCCGAATAGTATAGAAAGGGCGCCTTCGGGCGTCCTTTTTTAAAGCTTCTGATATTGAAAGAAAGGTTATAACACAAAATGGACAACTCCACCGTTTCGTACAAATGCCCTAACTGCGGCGGCGAGCTGGTGTTTGACGCTGACAGGCAGAAATTTATATGCGGCTGGTGCTGCTCGGATTTCAGCGCTGATGAGATAACGTCATGCGCTCATGCTGACGCTCAGGACAGCGAAAAGGCGGCTGCTGCGGAGCAGTTTGCACAGGATACGGACGTTTACATATGCTCCAGCTGCGGTGCGGAGATCATCTGCGACCACAACACGGCGGCAAGCTTCTGCTACTACTGCCACAATCCTGTTACTCTGAAAGGCAGGCTTGAGGGGGATTATCGTCCCGAAAAGCTTATCCCTTTCAAGATCGCCCGTGAAAAGGCGGAGGAGATATTCAGAAAGCAGTGCTCGCACAAGTGGTTTTTGCCCTTTGATTTTGTGAGCAGCGGACAGATCGAGAAAATGGTGGGACTGTATGTTCCTTTCTGGCTGGCGGACTGCGATGCAGAGGCACGTCTCACGGCTGAGGGAGTGAATGTCAGCAGCTATACAAGCGGCAGAACTACATATACTACCACAAAAATATATGACGTTGAGCGTGAGGGCAAGTTCCATTATGATGGCATTCCCGCTGACGGCTCTAAGAAGATAGACGACCAGATAATGGACGCTATCGAGCCGTTTGACTACAATGGTCTGGTGGATTTTGACATGGCATATCTGTCGGGATTTTTTTGCGACAAGTATGACGTTGGCAAGGTCGATGTGCTTCTGCGCATAAAGGAAAAGGTGGAGGCGGCTGCTGTCAACGTGCTGAGAGCTGATATAAGCGGCTATACGACGGTCAGGGTAAAGAGAAAGGTTGTAAGAATGCTTGGCACAGACTGGCATTATATGACGCTGCCTGTGTGGTTTATGAACTACAGGCACGGCGGCAAAAACTACAACTTTGCAATAAACGGCCAGACGGGCAAGGTGGCAGGCATATATCCCGTTTCGGGGGGGAAGCTTGCCGTATTTATGGCTCTTATGGCGGCCATTGTGGGCATTGCAGGCTATTTTCTGGGGGTGTATATGGGTTGGTAACGGTAAGGTATTTGGCGGCGCTTCTGCTGGCTGCTGCGGCTGTTATATTGTGTGCTCCCGCTGCTTATGGCCAGGTGCTTTTGAACGACAAGGCAGACTTGTATTCCGATGAGCAGGAGACTTCCATTATCTCCATGATGGAGGACGCTTCGGAGAAAACGGGCTGGAACTTCGGCATTGTTACGCTTAACGTTGACTACAGCTCGGGCGAGGCTGCTCGGAGCAGGGCTGAGAAGATCTATGACGAAACATTCGGACGTGATTCCTCGGGCGTATTGTTTTTGTGCGATGTGGGCTACCGTCACTTTGTTATCGCAGGTGATGCGGAAAAATACGTCAGCGGCAGACGGTTTGACAAAATGGTCAGCAGGATAAAAACGCTTTATTTTGACTATGACGACATGGGCTGCGCCAGAACGTTCGTAAATTCCGTTGTGGACTGCTACAACATGGGCGAGTTGAAGGCGTCGGAAAAAATATCGGGAACGGCTGTCATAACGGCGGTGTTCATTGGTCTGGTGGCTGCGGGCGTGACGTGCTGCATTGTTATACACATATATAAGACCTACCCCAAGACGGACGCAGGCGTTTATATGGACGCAAAAAAATCAGATATTTACACGAGAAACGACATTTTTCTGAGGCAGTTTACTACCTCCCACACCAACTCGTCCTCGGGCGGTGGAGGCGGCGGTCATCACGGAGGCGGCGGCTTCGGCGGTCACAGATAATAATACGGAAATACGGAGAGAAATGGGCTATGACGGAAATTCTTGCTTCGGAGCTGTTTTGCGGCATTGACGAAAAGGCTGCGGAGGATATTATCGGCGAGCTTGGCGCATACGAACGAGAGTATGCGCCGGGGGAACGGATATTTTCAGACGGCGACAAAACGACTGCGGCAGGCATTGTTATAAGCGGTATTGTCTGCATTGAAAATGTGGATTTCAGGGGTAATACCAACCTTATCGCACGGCTTGGCAGGGGAGATATCTTCGGCGAGGCTTTTGCTGCGGCATCAGTTCCAATGCGTGTTGATGTTACGGCGGCGGAGCAGAGCCGTATTCTTTTTGTGCCTGTAAACGGGCTGTTTTTATCGTCTGAGCTGCCCCTTATGGGCAGAATGAGAGAGAATTTCATCAGGCTGCTGGCGGAGAAAAATGTTATGCTTTCCGCAAAGCTTGAATGTATCTCCAAGCGGACTGTGCGTGAAAAGGTCATGACATTTCTTTCCATGCAGGCGGCAAGGGGCAGAGAATTTGACATTCCCTTTGACCGCCAGCAGATGGCGGACTACCTCTGCACCGACCGCAGCGCTCTTTCGGCGGAGCTTTCACGGCTGAAAAAAGAGGGCATCATCGACTTCAGGAAAAATCATTTTGTACTTATGGACGCAGAGAATAAATAATGAAAGGTTCGGGGCGTGGAAAATGGGTTATTCATCGGACAGAATGATTTTTGATCTATCTTATGCGCAGATAGATGAGGTGCGTTTTGACGGCGATGATATGATAATGCTGGTCAGCGGGGCTTCTGCCGAAAATGAGGATAATGAAAAGAAATGCGTCATTCCAAGGCTTGAAATGAGGTTCATTGGATATTCCTTCGGCAAAATCGTCAGCATCGGCAGGAAGCTGCTGAGGGACGGAAAGGTATATGAAAATAAGGACAAGTCCCTTTACCGCAGCGAGGTAGAGGGTTTTAAGCATATGCTTGAAACAGAAACCGGGGAGGCGCTTTCTCTCAAAGTTTCCGACGGAAAGGCTCTGGCGGAGATATTCTTTGAGGACGGAATCTCTATATATTCTGCGGAGATATTCGGCAGATTTTATGCCTGCTGGGACTGCTTCGGCGACGTGGTAAAGAAAAAGCGCAGGACACTAAGGGAGATATCCGAGCAGATAATGACAGAAATACCTGCGGCGGCACTTGCCATCGGGCACAAGGATACGCCAAGGCTTGCGAAGATAATTTGTGCGGTGGCGGTGGGCTATGCCCTGTCACCCATTGACCTTATCCCCGATTTTGTGCCTGTTATAGGGTACATTGATGATATAATCGTGCTGTGGGGACTTATATACATGGCGGTGCGGCTTATCCCCGACGATGTTATGGAGGAATGCCGTGAAAAATCACGGGGAATGTGGGATAACGGAAAGCCAAAGAAATGGTATTACGGACTGCCTGTAATAATCATCTGGCTTATAATTATCGCTCTCATAATTTCGGCAATAATCAAGTAAACTGCTGGGCGGATTTGCGGACAGGTGCTGTGCTATAATAAAATTAAGATAAGGCTTATTGAAATCATCGGGCGGATATGATATAATTATCCTTATGATATGCTTTAGGAGGAGTTACCATGGCTGAAAAGAAAAAAGAAGCTAAACAGGTGCCTGTGAGACTTGCTACCGCTGAGGAGAAGAAAAAGGCACTTGACGCTGCGATCGCACATATAGAAAAGACCTACGGAAAGGGCGCTGTAATGAAGCTGGGCAAGGCTCCCGATTACAACGTTGACGTTATCCCCACAGGCTCTATGACGCTGGATATGGCGCTGGGCATCGGCGGCGTTCCCAGAGGACGTATCGTTGAGATATACGGCCCCGAAAGCTCAGGTAAGACTACTGTTGCCCTGCACGTTGCGGCTCAGGCGCAGAAGCTTGGCGGCGAGGTGGCTTTCATCGACGTTGAGCACGCTCTTGACCCTGTATATGCAAAGGCTTTGGGCGTTGATATAGACAATCTGCTGGTATCACAGCCTGACAGCGGCGAGCAGGCTCTGGAAATTGCCGAGGCCCTGGTACGTTCGGGCGCTATCGACTGCATCGTGCTGGACTCCGTTGCGGCTATGGTAACAAAGGCTGAAATCGAGGGCGACATGGGCGACACTCATGTGGGTCTGCTGGCACGCCTTATGTCACAGGCTATGAGAAAGCTTACTTCCGTTATTTCAAAATCAAACTGCGTTGCTATCTTCATCAATCAGGTCCGTGAGAAAATAGGCGTTGTTTACGGCAACCCTGAGACCACCCCCGGCGGACGTGCGCTGAAATTCTACAGCTCCGTAAGAATCGAGGTAAGAAAGGGCGAGCCTATCAAGAACGGCGCTGAGATAATCGGCGCAAGGACAAAGTGCAAGGTCGTTAAGAACAAGGTGGCACCTCCCTTTAAGGAGTGCGAGTTCGATATGATGTTCGGTCAGGGTATCGACCGTGTGGGCGAGGTGTGCGACCTGGCTGTTGATCTTGATATCATCAAGAAGAGCGGCGCATGGTTCTCCTACAATGGTCAGAAGATCGGTCAGGGCCGTGAAAATGCCAAGGAATATCTGCGCTCCAATCCCGATATCATGAAGGAGATCGAGGAGAAGGTCAAGGAAAACAGCGCAAATATTGTTATGGTATCAAAGAAGAGCAAGAAGGCTGCTGCAAAGAATGCGGCTTCCCAGAGTGCTGCCGATAATACAGATGAGGTTGAGGCTGCTGAGGCTTCTGAGCCAACTGCGGCTATCGACATCGACATTGACGCCGATGACGATTATGAGGAGTTCACTCCCGTGGATACTGACTGATGAAAATAGTGGATATTTCCCCGTTTAAGGGGAGCACTGTCTGCATTGAGCTGAGCGGCGGCGGACTGGCGCAGAATATGAAGATATATCTGCACAGGGACATTGCCGCCGAAGTGAGCAAGGGAATGGACATCACGGAAGAGCAGGCGGATATGCTCATACATAAAAATGACGTGCGCAAGGCCCGTGAGAGGGCGTTGTATCTTATGGAGAGCCGTGACCATTCCTACAGCGAGCTGTTTGACAAGCTGGAGAAAAACTATCCCGAGGATGTGTGCTTTGAGGTATGCTCCAGGCTGGCGGAGCTTGGCATCATCAACGACAGGCGGTATGCGGAGAAGCTGTGCAGGCAGCTTTTTGAAGTAAAGAAGCTTGGAAAATACCGTGTGCGGCAGGAAATGCGCATGAAAGGTATCCCCGGCGACATAATTGACGAGACCCTAGAGGAATTTGCGGAGGAGGACGATTCCTTTGCACGCCTTGAGGAGCTGGTGGAAAAGAAGTATGAGCGTTACCTTGTTGACCGCAAGAGTGTGGAGAAGGTAAAGGCGGCGCTGGCGAGAAAGGGCTATTCCTACGGTGAGATAAGAGAAGTTCTGGATCTTTATGACCTTGATTTTGAGGAGTGAGGATAACGGACAAGAATAAAATTTTTGCGGCGGTGATAATTTGTATGCTTATCGCCGCCGTTTCCGTAACAGGCGGCATGATAGCACAGAGGCGGGCTTACATTCCTGAGATAGAGGTAATAGACGCTGAGGAGGAGACGGCTGAAATTGTAAAGGCTGAAGTTACTGCTGCTGTGACATATACCGAAAGCATAAGTACAGCTGAGGCAAGTGCTTTAAGTGAAGCAGGCAGTGAAGTAAATATAGTAAATATAAACACGGCATCGGCGGAAGAACTTATGAGCTTGAACGGAATTGGTGAAAAGACGGCTGAGGCTATAATAGAATACAGAAAAAGCACTCCTTTTGAAAAACCTGAGGAAATTATGAATGTTAATGGAATAGGGGAGAAAAAGTACGAAAACATCAAAAACAGCATATGTGTTTAATACATTTGCACAATCAAGCTGCTTTTAGAGGCTGCTTAATTGTGCAAATGCATAAATCGCAAAAAAGAACTTGACAAACGAAGAAAAGTATGGTATTATAATTAAGCTGTCTCGAAGAGATGCGAAAAACCTCGAAAAGAACAGCTTGTTTCTCTATGGGAAACAAAATCACATCGAAAAAGAATTTGAAAAAAGTTGAAAAAAGCACTTGACAAACTCAAAAAGATGTGATATAATAAATAAGCTGTCTCGCAAGAGAGGCTTGACTCAAAAGAAAGCTTTTGAGTGAAACGGAATCTTGAAAATTGAACAATGAACGACCAAAAGAAACCCTTGAAAATTCCGAGCAGAGCTTGAATAAAGCAAAGCTGAGAATAATTAAAGAAGTCAAGAAAAGACTAAAAAATTGAAAGTCAGTTTTTAGAAAACTGAACAGGATAGATTTTAAATACTGTAACAGGTATTAAAATACAAACTTACTAAAGAGTTTGATCCTGGCTCAGGACGAACGCTGGCGGCACGCTTAACACATGCAAGTCGAACGGTGAAGAGAAGCTTGCTTCTCGGATCAGTGGCGGACGGGTGAGTAACACGTGAGCAACCTGCCTTTAAGAGGGGGATAACGTTTGGAAACGAACGCTAATACCGCATAACATAGAAGATTCGCATGTTTCTTCTATCAAAGATTTATCGCTTAAAGATGGGCTCGCGTCTGATTAGCTGGTTGGTGAGGTAACGGCTCACCAAGGCGACGATCAGTAGCCGTACTGAGAGGTAGAACGGCCACATTGGGACTGAGACACGGCCCAGACTCCTACGGGAGGCAGCAGTG